>ENA-OQHA01000099-OQHA01000099.1-human-gut-metagenome-genome-assembly--contig:-NODE-99-length-44610-cov-7.070364_pt1 | contig 44610 bp, 56 predicted proteins | sample MGYA00242558_ERZ504707 | MGnify/ENA primary metagenome ERZ504707 (study PRJEB26092, sample SAMD00036197) | human gut metagenome | host: Homo sapiens | study: EMG produced TPA metagenomics assembly of... | reverse complement strand
CCTTGCCGACGGGGGAGTGCTTCGCCAAATGGCGGGCCACACGTTTGGCCGCGTCGATGGCCGCGTCGACCTCGTCAACGGCCTCCACTCCAGCCGGACGCGTGGTCGGATCAGTGCTGTCGCGTCGGCCAGCCCCCACATCGCATCAAGCGCGATGACCTCGCTCGCATTGCCGCGCACAATGGTCGGAGGCGCGTCACGGAACGATTCAAGAATGAACGTGCGTGTTTCGCCAATGCCCGCAGCAACCGGGTCTAGCACCCACGTCTTGCCGTTTTCGTGCAGTTTGCGCGCGATTTCCGGCAGCGCGTCCTTGAAGAACGGCAGCAACGTGCCCACGTTGATGTAGTTCGATCCGGCGATTTCGGCGGTGGCGATCACATCATCCGGCAGATAGCTCATGGCCGCGGTACCGCCCGCCGCAAGCTGCGCGTTGGCCACCAGATTGATGGTTACGAAATTGGTGAACGACTGCGCCAGCGGCGTCTGCTCGCGTACGTCCATGACGGCTTGTTTGATGGCGGCACGCAATGCGCCGAGTGCGTCATTGGCGGATGAGTCATCGCTCATGATCTGCTCCCTACGTTGGTCCTAACCAACAGGTTCAAAGGGTCAGGCGTTCATGCCTATCTCAGCTTGATGGACTTGGCCATCAAGCACCCCCGCATGTTTACAACAGTGCTTAATCTATCTGCGTCCCTTGACAGGCGCGATTCCGTAGGTGATTTTGGGCTTCCGTAGGTGGTTGCTGCCGGATAAGCATCGGCGAGATGCCTGGAATTAGGCGTTTGCTCGTGTCCGGATTCGAAGCTGACCGCCTACGGAACGCAAAAATCACCTACGGAACGCAGTCAGTCGCTTTGCGTCGTGTCGATGACGTTGCTGCAGTATGCCGTCCTGCCGGCAGTCACGTCGGCGTAGAAGCGCTGTTTTTCATCGATGTAGGCGATGGCTTTACGCAGTTCCTCCAGTTGCGTCTCCAGATGCTCGCGTTTTTCGGCAAGGATTTCCTGACGTTCCGGTATCGATGACTCACCTTCAAGACAGAGTTGCGTGTAGTGCCGCATCTCCTTGATGCCCAGACCGCAGCGTTTGAGACATGTCAGGTCGTTGATCCATGCGATGCATCGCTCGTCGAAGACGCGTCGGTTGTTCTGGTCTCGTTTGAGACCGGGCACGAGTCCTGAATTGCAATAGAACTTCAATGCTTCGTAATTCATGCCGGTTAGTTTGCAGGCCTGCTTCATCGTATAGGTTTTCATGTTCTTATGGAGTGGCGCTGCGTGATTGCCATACGTGGCTCCTTTCGGACGCTGCGCGGCAGGACGTTCGGCGGGTGCCGCCGGATGGGGTCGGGCTTGAGGCGCATTGTTCTTTTTGTTTGTACCTATCATGTCACATTTCCGGTTATTAATACCGTAGATAGTACCGGCGTGCCGTAATTTGACCGGTAGCGGCTACCGGATTTTATCTTGAGGGTCAGAACGGCATACATGCCGGCACTGAATACCGACGAATTTATGGAAGGAAAAACAGTGGAATACGTGAAACTTGCCAACGGTGTTGAGATTCCGAAGATCGGATACGGCGTCTTCCAGATCAGCAAGGACGATGCTCCTCGCTGCGTGCGCGAGGCCATCGAGACCGGGTACCGCCATATCGACACCGCACAGTCGTACTTCAACGAGGCCGAAGTCGGCCAAGGAATCAAGGATTCCGGTATCGATCGTAAGGATCTGTTCCTCACTACCAAGATCTGGATCAGCAATTACGGCTATGAGAACACGCTGAGGTCCGTCGATGTGTCCTTGAAGAAGCTTGGCACCGACTATCTCGATCTGGTGTTACTGCACCAGCCGTTTTCCGATACCTACGGCGCGTGGCGTGCACTCGAAAAGCTCTACAAGGACGGCGTGATCCGCGCCATCGGCGTGAGCAACTTCTATCCGGACCGTCTGGCCGACATGGTCGCCTTCAATGAGATCGCTCCGATGGTCGATCAGGTCGAGACTAATCCGCTCAACCAGCAGATCGAAGCTCGCAAGAACATGGTCAAGCGGGGCGTGGCTCAGGAAGCATGGGCTCCGTTCGGGGAGGGCATGCAGAACATGTTCTCCAATCCCACCCTGGCCAAGATTGGCGAGGTACATGGCAAGTCCGTCGCGCAGGTGATCCTGCGTTGGCTCACCCAGCGCGACATCGTCGCTCTGCCCAAGTCCACGCACAAGGAGCGCATGGAAGAAAACCTGAACATCTTCGATTTCCGGCTCTCCGACAGCGAGATGACAACCATCGCGGGCCTTGACACCAAGACCAGCATGTTTTTTCGCCACGACACCCCTGAGGCGGTCGATCGCTTCGTCGGTTATGTCAAGGAACGTGCTGGCCGCGAGTGATTCCGGCCCATGACATGGTCGGTGCCGGCAGCACTGTGTATCTGGGCTTCCCGATTTGGTGGATGGCACCTGTTTGGCTGGTGAACGATTCCGTCAAATCCAACGATTTCGCAGGTAAGACGATCATTCCGTTCTGCACTTCCGCCAGCTCCGATATCGGCAACAGTGCATCCACGCTCCAGAAAATGGCAGGCAGTGGTACATGGCTTACCGGGCATCGTTTCTCGGAATCTGTTTCCGAGAAGGACGTGACCGATTGGCTGATTTAGTCCAAAAACGGCATCGCCGAATACGAAGACATGGGGCGACCATTGTACGTTCGGCTGCAGCATTTCGTGTGCTGAATAGCAGGTCGCCTCTTCCACGCTCTTTTGAGTATCCCATCCGAATGTTTAAGCAGGCGTGGAAGTAGTAAGTGGTATGTGTGCTGTCCTGCCTTGCAGGAAGACATGGCGGGCATTTTCATTATGATGAAACGTCATCAAATATCGGATTATTTCCGATAATCATTCCACGAGATGGGCTTCCCCGTATTATTTCCTGAGACGTTTGTGACGCCCCTATGTATTTGCATGCGGGGATAGAATTGTTGACGGAAGAGAACCGTGAAAGGAATGTGCGTTGGCGAGAAATGACGGGAGTCGAAGGAGACGGGGCGGTCTTTGCGATAGGTTGTTCGGCGATCTCAGTGCAAAAAGTTGCGTAAGGTGTTGTTTGGTGCTGTTGCGGCAATTGTCATTGTTATAGAACAGTATGTGCGCAATGTGCTTGGTGATGACGCGAAGAACTGGACTATCGAATTCAAGGATGTGCAATAGTCGCCAAGCGAGAACTGGCTTACCTCACCCGCAATTGCCATCGTGGATGGCGGTGGCCAGCTGATCGCTGGATGCATCCATCGCGTATTCGGCGACACCCTGCTGCTGATTCGTGATGCGGTCGCGGTCGGCCCCGAAAAACAGCACCGAATAGGAATTCGTCACCGCCTCCGTACGGTCGGCTGCGATTGTCGGTTGCGTGGTGCCGCAGGAGATCATGATCGAGCGGTGCGAGAGCTCGTGCTTGACCATGTCCACCAGCCAAGGGCTTCGCGCGGTCTGCGTCCAATCCGGATGCGTGGTGAGGATATGCACGACATCCCGCTGCGTGCGGTCGGGCATCTGGCAGTAATAGGCCGCCACGAATCCGTTCGGATTCTCACCTGACTGGCCGCCGCAGTTGAATTCCATGGTCTGTTCGATCTGCACGCCCATCGTCGATGCCACGTTCGTGGCGAGCGTGTACCATCCGGCCGGATCGAGATCACCGTTGCGTTCGGGCACGGCGATCGCAGCCGCTGCGGCTTCCGCGTTATGCAGATTGCTGACCGCAGTCGAGACCTGCTGTTTCACGTCTGAGCGTAGTTTGTGCAGCGACCGTAGGTCGGCGAGCATCTCCCTCATCGATGCATACGCGCGCTGTTTGCCGTATCGGTCGATGAGCTCGTTCACCTGCGTCGGATCGTCCACCTGCAGCAGCCATTGCGCCGCATGCTGGCTGAAATCGTCCGCCATGGCCGCGTCGACCGCGCTGAGCAGCTCCTTGGTCTGTGCGTCGAGATTATGGGCCGCCACACGCATGCTGTCGATGATGGTGCGCTGCTGGTTGCGGTACAACAGCCCGATGATGCGTTCCTGCAGATTGTCCGACAGCAGATACTTGATCTGCTTGGTGTCGGCAAGCCGGTCGTAATCGTCCATATACTGTTGCACGGTTTCGATGTGCGCGGCGAATCGGTCCGGATCATCCAGGCCCTGCGCGAACGTGATGCTGTCCTGCGCGGTCTGCCGGATGCCTTGCATGGTTTCGATCTGCGGCTTGACATTGCCGGCCGCTTCACTGGTGGTGGCGTGCAGGAAATTGGCGACGCCGGCGATGACGGCAAGCACGACGAGCACGCCCACGATGCGTAGGACATTCCGCCGGCTGCGTGAATTCGGGTTGTGGTACGGCATATTCTCAGACTACCTTGCTCGTGTGATGCACCGATGCTCCCATCTACCGCCGTTTGGCTCCATCCGGCCATGCGATGCCGGTGTCAGGGGAGTGCAGGACGTTCTTGTAGATGTCGTTGCGTACGTAGATTTCCACGGAACCGCGCGATCGCTGGTCTTTCCATGGCGTGACGGTTTCGGCGATGCGTATTTTCGTGTAGTCGTTCCGGTCATAGCGAGGGCGCTGAAGAAGAACGGCTGATAGATGGTGTCGTAGAATTCGGGTTCGCCCCATGATCTCCAGGTTTCGATGTCTTGTTTGCCGGCATAGGGTCTATGCACCATTCCCAAGAGATGTAGCTGCGCCCTTTGTAGGCATTGGACATGAGCGTACGCTTGAAGTACGGGTCGGCGGTGACCAGTGTTCCGCTCACCCATGATGTGTAGTCGATGCAATCCTTGCCATTGGCGCAGTAGCCGCCTTGCTTGATTCGTGCTTTGACGTCCGGGGACGCATTCATGGAATTGATGCGAGTCCAGCCAGCCATCCAACGGTATTGCTCCAGATGATTGGTCTTGATGAACGAGGCCACCGTCCGGGATGAGGAATACTCGTATCGTATGTCGCATATGCTGGCGTTGATCGTCCAATACACGCTGATTAGCATGGCACCTAAAGCGAGGGCCTTCAGCATGATGAGATAGTTGCGCGCTTTCTTCACCCCAAGCTTGCCGGCGAATTGGTCGGCCATGGTGGCGCACCAGGCCGGCCAATCATCCACGCCGATACGTCGCTCGTCGCAGTCAATCGCGAGCACCGCGATGAAGAATCCCAGCAGGATGCCCAGATGGTGCATAGAGAAATGCTGCGCGAACACCAAGCACATCACTGTGTACGAGCTCAGCAGCAGCATTGCGTTGTGCCGACGTCGGCTGATGTGGATGAGCGGGGCCTACATGAGGCATGACACGGTTCCCGTGTACAGCAGTGTCGGTGATAGGCCGATGAATACCAGATTCGTGTCCGACACCGTCGAGGTGAATAATGCTTCGGCCGGCAGCAGCAGCCAGGAATTGCAGATTTGTATCCATAGTGGTGCCGGCTGTGTCATGCCGGAGATGTCGAAATTGCCGGAATACACGTCTTTTGCGGGCATCACGTCGATCAGTATGGCCATCGCCGCCGCGAGCAGCGCCAGCAGCGCGATGAACCGTCGCCGGTTACGTATCAACGAGTGTTCCTGCCAGACGAACCGCACTACCCGATTCGCCGCGAACATGCCGGCGATTACCAGTCCATATGAACTGGTCAGGCACAGCAGCATCATGCTGAGCGCTTCGCGCCATGGTTTCTCGTCGCGGGTTTTCCAGTTGATAGCCACCAGCAGCATGGCGGCGACCATCAGCGCATAGGGGCGCGACGTGACGCCGTACTGATAGCACAGGAAATAGGAGAACGGCAGGATGACTTTGAATGGTTCCGGCAGTTTGGTTTTGAATTCCAACAGCCAGATCATGAGTGTGGCGCATGCCAGATTGATGCTTTTCAGACCGATCTCGTAGGGTACGCCGAGTTTTGCGGGTGCGGCGAGCATCATCCACCACAGAGGCGGATGCCCCTCATAGTGTGGACGTTCCAGAATCATCTCCCGCCACGAGCAGTCGCGCGCGATGAGCCAGGCTTGCGCCTCGTCGAACCATGGTTCGTGGAAACACATCACCGTGCCCACCACGATGACATACGCCGCGAGCACGATGCAGTGCAAACGATGAGGCGTGAGCCAATGCCGAATTGCGTCGCATCGTGTTCTGTTGTCTGTGGCTGCTACTGTTGCAGAACTCATGTTTCCTGTTTCCCGTTGCGTTCGAAATACGCGCGATTGCTGCGTGACTTTGCGATTATTGCGTGGCCGCGCATGGATCATGCGTTCCGTCATATTCCATGTTGCGGAACCGCCATTGGACATATGGCATACCACGCGCCAGCCGTGCCGGCCATCCTTAGAACGAGGAACGCGCGCCGCAGAGCTTCTCGAACTCCTCGCGTACCTGCACCTTCACCAGCGCGTCCTCGAATGTGATCACGCCCTTGTTCACCAGTCGCGCCAGATCCTGATCGAGCGTGTGCATGCCTTCCTTCTCGCCGGACTGTAGCACGGTGCGAATCTGATGCGCCTTGCCACTGCGGATCAGTGAGGAAACGGCCGGAGTGTTGATCATCACTTCAGTGGCTGGTGCACGGCCATGGCCGGTAGCGCGCGGAATCAGTGTCTGTACGATCACGGCACGCAAGGTGGAAGCTACCTGCACGCGAATCTGCTGCTGCTGGTTTTCCGGATACACGTCGATGAGACGGTCCACGGTGGAGCCGGCGTCCTGAGTATGAAGGGTTGCGAACACCAAGTGGCCGGTTTCCACTGCGGTCAGTGCGGTGGAAATGGTTTCCAAGTCTCGAAGCTCACCGACTTCGATAATGTCCGGATCCTCACGCAGCGCACGTTTCAGCGCTTCCGCGAAGCTTTTCGTATCAGTGCCCACTTCTCGCTGGCTCACCACGCAACGCTTATGCTGATGCACGAATTCGATCGGGTCTTCGATGGTGATGATATGGTCGGCGCGTTCCGCATTCGCCTTGTCCACGATTGCGGCCAGTGTGGTCGACTTACCGGAACCGGTCGGGCCGCATACAAGCACCAGACCACGCGGCAACAGCGCAAGGTCGGCGATACGCGGGTCAATTCCCAGTTCCTGCGCGGTTTTGATTTCCGTAGGAATGGTACGCAACGCGGCGCATACGCCCATACGGTCGCGGTATACGTTCACGCGGAAGCGCAGCAGATCGCCAATGGCGAAGGAGATATCAAGTTCCAGATCATCTTTGAAACGTTCCATCTCCAATTCGTTGGTCATGATTTTCACTGCTTCGTACGTGTGATCCTTCGTCCACACGCTCAATCCCTTGGCGGGGCGCAGCTTGCCATCACGCGCAGCATTGGCGGGTCGTTGATTACCAAGTGCAAATCGGACGCATTGAGCTCAACCAGCTGGCGGATGGCCGACACGAATTCGTCGTCCGCGTCCGGATGTTCGGTGCGCAGCGTCTGTTCGACCTGCTCGGCCTTGATCTTACGTTCTTCCGGAACGGCATCCTCGTCGGCGTCGTTGGTTTCAGGCACTACGAAATCCGCGAATGGCCTGGTCTGCGGCTGGGGCTGACTCATCTGCTGTTGCTGTGGCTGCGGCCTTTGGAAAGCTGCGTCCTGCGGAATGTGAGTGATGGTCGGAGGCATCTGCTGCGCTGCGGTTTCGGTGATGTCGGCCTGTCGCTTAGCGAATGGTGTGGCACCCGGTACGAAGGACGGTGGATTGCTGTCGATCTGCTGGATCGGCCCATGCTCCTCATATGCGGGATTTTGCTGGGTCGCGTCAGTGTCCTCATCAAACTGCAGGCTGCCGGTACCGACTGGTTGACGGTCGATTGTTGTTGGAAAAACATGCGCTTCCTGCGATTGTTGTATGGCTTGCGTAGTCTGTTGTTGAGCAACAGACTGTTCGGATGGTTGAGACTGTGAAACTGGCTGCGGTCGGGAATTTGCACATCCTGCTGGCTTACAGTCGGCATTGAATTAAGCGAAGCGAAAATGCCCTTAAGGCTTTCATCATCTGCCTGAATCGCATTGTCGGAAGACCAATGACGTCCCTTGCGGGGATCCTCATTGAACGATGGAGTGTTGTTGGGAATGGTCACGCCTTTGAGACCGGAAAGATATCCGCCATTGTTCCACGTTTGCTCGATGGTCATCATTGTCCTTTTAATAGGTGGGTTGCTGTCTGAAAATGTCGGTCGTGCCGGCGCTTCGACGCGCCGATGCAACCGAACGTTTTATAGGTGTTTTATAAGTGCGGAGAGGTGCATAGGTGCATGTAACGTCAGGTGGAACCTACACCGTCACGCGAAGCACTTCCTCCACGGAGGTAATGCCTTGAAGCGCCTTCTGCCAACCGTCCTTACGAAGTGTGGTCATGCCTTGCTCCTTCGCCGCCTTGTCAATATCAATCGACGTGGCGCCACGGGCTATAAGATCCTCCATTGTTGAATCCACGCCCATGACCTGCTGGATGGCCACACGGCCGCTATAGCCGGTGTTGGCGCATTCTCGGCATCCTACCGGACGCCATATCGTCGGAAGAGGGGTATCTGGCATGTGTGGAACACCCAACGTCCGAAGCTCCGCCTCGGTGGCAGTATCCTGACGCTTGCACTTCTTGCACAGGCGGCGAGCCAGTCGCTGAGCCATCACCGCAGCAAGCGACGAGCTCAATAGGAACGGCTCCACACCCATTTCCGTCAAACGTGTCACTGCGCTTGGCGCATCATTGGTGTGCAGGGTGGAAAGCACCAAATGGCCGGTCAACGAAGCCTCAATAGCAATGTTGGCGGTCTCCTGATCTCGAATCTCGCCGATGAGCACCACATCAGGGTCTGCACGAAGGATCGAACGCAGAGCCGCGGCGAACGTCATACCGGCCTTGTTGTTCACCTGAACCTGATTGATGCCTCTCATACGGAATTCCACCGGGTCCTCAACCGTAATGATGTTGATTTCCGGCTTCGCCACATCGCCCAACGTGGCATACAACGTGGTCGACTTACCCGAACCGGTAGGACCGGTGACCAACACCAGACCATACGGACGGTTGTACGCCTTGGAGAACACGTCGAAATTCCGCTGGCTGAAATTCAAATCCTCCACCTTGAGATTGCCCGAAGGCGTGCTCAGGATTCGCATAACAATCTTCTCGCCCCATACCGTCGGCAGTGCGGCCACACGAAGATCCACCTTCTGACCATTGTGCTTGACGGTGATACGACCATCCTGCGGCTTACGGCGCTCGCCGATATCCATATCGGACATGACCTTGATGCGGCTGATCACACCTTGGGTCATGGCTTTCGGCGCCTTTTGGAACACGTGCAGCACACCGTCGATACGGTAGCGCACGAGCAGACCGTCTTCCTGCGGTTCGATGTGGATATCGGAGCAGTGGTCGTCGATGGCCTGGTTGATAAGTAGACTGACGAAGCGTGCCACGGGGGAAGCGTCCTCGCCGCTGTCGGATTCGAGGTCGACTTCCTTTTTCGCGGTTGCGGCGATTTCGTGGGAAAGCTCAGTCAATTCCGCGTTGGCGCGCAGATAGCGATTGATGGCATCCTTCACTTGGGATGGCATGGCCACCATGGGAATGACCGGCATGCCGGTGCTGGCGGACACGTCGTCGATGGCGGCGAAGTTTTTCGGGTTGGCCATGGCCACGGTGATGCGTCCGTTGACAATGGACAATGGCAGCAGCTGGTTGCGACGGCACAGGTCGTCCGGCACCATGCTGATGACTTCTTTGTCTACTTGGTATTCGTTGAGGTCTACGAACGGTAGGCTCATGCCTTGAGCTAGCGCCATGGCATATTCGCGTTCGGTGTTTTCGTCCATGCCTTCGGTGGATGTGGGCATGGCGGGAAAGTCGCTAGTGGCGTCGCTGGGTGCAGCGGCATGGCGTGGCTGGCTCGGCGTGAAAATCTGGTTGATTTCTCCTGTGACCGGGGAATTCAAATCCATGCGCTGTGAGAAATCGCTCGGCGTGTCGTCGTTTCGATTGCGCTTGAGGAAAGGGAAACGGCTTCCCGAACCGGCGTCGCTCATAATGACCTCCTGGACCATGCGCCGGAACGCACGGTATGACTTATGGCCCTTTGCGAACACAGGTGTTTGCGGGCCTGAGAATGTTCAGTTGTTCATGGTCATGTGAGCTAACGATTGCAGTGTTGTGCACTACTACTCGCATAGTTTAGCGGCTTTGTGACTGAAACGCCAATTGTCATGTGGTGTTTGGAAGGGTGTGAAAACGTTGGCAGGGAATCGTGATACAGTACAGATATTCATGCACCGCCTTTTCTGCGGTGATTTTTCCTGTTGCCTCCGATGATGGGGTGATACTGCATGAAGGAGCTGCTCATGGAGCACAGCTGGCGTAGGGCGGTAAATGATGCCGCGACAGGGCTTGCAATACATAACGTCAAACGATTGCCGAAACGTGGCGAGTCGGGTTTCACATTGGTTGAGGTATTGGTGGCGATTGTGGTGCTGAGCATCACAGGTCTTGCCGCCGCACAGTTCGCGATTACTGCGATTCGTACTTCTTATGCCCAGCAGCAGCGTTCAGCAGCCATTGCTTTGGGTAGTGATGGTATCGAACGCATGCGCGCACAGATAGCGGATCATACTTCTGCGCCATCCTCCTATTACACGGATTTGCTGCCTGGCATGGGTGTGATGATGTGAAGAAAGCACATGCGAATCTCACGGCAGTGGGGGCCATCACCTCACAATTCTCGGATTTGGAGGCTACGGCCACTCCGGATGCCGATACGAGCAAGTACATTCAGCCGGTGCGCACTACCACGGGCAAAGACGCCAAACATACTACATATACGGTGAACACCGTGATTGAGAAGTGCTATCGGGAAAGCGGCACCATGGATTGTAGAACCGCTTCGGAACTGGGTATTGACGGGCATGCGTCCATTAGCGGTCTTGACGGTACTCCTGACGCCTCGCTGCGATCCAGCATCCTGAGTCAGGACAACATTCCTACTAAGGGATTCACCTTTATGGCGAAAACGTATATGCCGATGGTACGCGTGGTGGTAGGCGTCACCTGGTCGGACAATATTGGCGCAGACAAAACGGCCGTGTATACCACCAATGAACTGCTGAATGTGATCGGGGCCTGAAGGAGCGGGACGGCTTATGGAAGAGAAGAACTCTGGATTCAGTCTGAATCGCCGATTATTACGTGCGCTCCGTAGGCGTGCTCGTGGTGAAGGCGGCGTTACCCTGGTGGAGATGATGGTTTCATTGTTTATTTTTGCCATTGTTTCCACCATGTTCACGGTGTCGATCGTACAATATTTGCATTCCACCACAGCCGATGCTATCCGCACCAGATCGGCTACGGAAATAGCTACATCGGTGCAGGCTCTGGACCGATATGTTCGCAATGCCGAAGGTGTGGAAGAGGCTGCCAGCGGTGACAGGTTGACTTTGGTGACCACTGATGCCGATGGGATTCGGCAATGCGCTGTGATTGAGTACACAGAGGCCACGTGGTCCGGCGGGCGAGTTGATGATTATGGTTCCGTCGTGGTGAAAACCAGACCATACGCAACCGGTGCGGGGGGAGCGTGGAGCGAGCATGCGGTGTTGACGGCGGTGATGAACAACAGTACCGCTTCAACGTCCGATGATTCGCTGTTCAAAAACAAACTGTTCAGCATGGATGGCGGTACGCGCGTGGTGCGGTATTCGCCGGTGACGGGTTCGTATGTGGGTGGCAAGCCGGTCACCTCGAACACATTGACATCGTTTACAGCTCGCAATGTGGGTTCGAGTGCTTCGGTCGACTTCAGTCAATGTCGTTGAATGACGGTGTCTGTAAGGGCTCTCCCTTGTGGGGGAGCCCTTTTTCTATACTTTCAAATACCCCCGACGCGCCCGGGGGGAAATGGTTTTTTGATGAATTTTCGTCAAAACGTGCTGAAAATATTTTCTGAAACACTATTGAAAATATAACTATTCCAGGGCAAATGTTTCAGACGAAGAGATACACCGGTAGACCGACGGACTCAACGCATGTTACGGAATCGGACGGTGGTGATTGTGTGAAGAGGGGTTATGCAATCGTATTGAAAAAGTTTGATTCGGGGTTGTGATGAAAACGGTGGATGAAACATCATTGGTGCGATTGGTGCACTGCATCTGGTACTGCAAACGATGTCAATACGACTACGCTGAGAGTTGTTGGTTATGTGAGCCAGCCACCCCCACAAGGGGTAATAACGCAAAGAAGAATCGCTGTGGACCATCCGAAGTTGGACGGTCCCACGGTATGTCCTTCCAATTGGAAAGAAGGGTTCATTATGAAGAGCGTACGTAACGCACTCAACCGCCGTGCCAAGGGCGAGAAGGGCTTCACCCTCGTCGAACTGCTCGTGGTCGTCATCATCATCGGCATCCTTGCCGCCGTGGCCATCCCGATCTACCTGAACCAGCGCAAGGCCGCCTGGAACTCCGCCACCGAGTCGGACGTTAAGAATGCTTCCATTGTTATGGAGACCATTATGACCAATAATGGTGGGAAAGTTCCGGCTGCTGTCAAGACGTCCTGCGGTCCGGGCGCTACCCATTGTGACATTTTTGATGGCAATGAGGTCACCGTTTCTGATGGCGTGACTCTTACCATTACGCCAAATGGCACTACTTACCAAATCGAAGGATCGAACAATAACGATTCGAACTGCAAGACCTATACCTACGATTCTGCAACTGGCAGCATCACACATAACTGATTTTGTGAATTACTAGTTATGAGTAAGGTGTCGGAGGCAAGTGATGCCTTCGGCACCTTACTCATATTCACACAATATTTTGTACGCCATTCGGTAATTGAGGGGAATCCATGGCCAAGGCACAGGCACAAGCGCCACTGCAGCAGAACACCACGCAGAAGTGGAAGTACAAGGGCGTCTCGCTCGATGGCACCAAGCAGATGAAAGGCACCATCGAAGCCAACTCGCGCGATCAGGCCGTGGCGCGCATCACCCAGATGGGAGCCATCCCCACCGAACTGGTGAACCTCTCCGCAGGCACCGGTCTCAACACTGAAATCAACATCAAGGCGTTCGAGAAATATCCAAGCAAAAAAGACTTCGCCGTAATGGCGCGGCAGCTCGCCACCATGGTGGCGGCTGGCGTCTCGCTGATCCGAGCTTGAACATCGTCACCGAACAAATCGAGAACGTGAAGCTCCGCAAGGCAGTGCAGGCCTGCGTGGCGCAAGTGGAAGGCGGCTCGTCCTTCTCCGGAGCCATGTCGGCGGATCCCGATTCCCTGTTCCCGCCGATCATGGTCAACATGGTTCGTGCTGGCGAGACCGGCGGCTTCCTAGACAAATCGCTGCTCACCGTGGCGGACAGCTTCGAAGCGGATGTGAGGCTCCAAGGGCAGATCAAAAGCGCCATGGCCTATCCGGTCGTGGTGTTGGGCATCGCCTTGATCTTGGTGATGGTGATGCTGCTCACCATCGTGCCGATGTTCGCCAGCATGTACGATTCCATGAATGCCCAGTTGCCGTTCGTGACCCAGATCCTGGTGGACCTCGGCAAAGTGATGCCCTACGTGCTTCCGATGCTGATCGTGGCCGTCGTGGCGCTGGCCATGTTCTGGAAGCGCAACCGTAACAAAGACATCATCCGCACTTGGTGGGATCCGTTCACACTCAAGGCACCGGTGTTCGGCAAGCTGGACACCAACGTGGCCTTGGCCCGTTTCTGCAATAATTTCTCTTCCATGCTCGCTTCCGGCGTGCCGATTCTCCAGGCACTTGATATCGTCGGATCGACTTCGGGCAACTATGTGATTGATTCGTCTTCGAAGCGTGTGGGCCGTTTGGTGGAACGTGGCTACCGTCTGGCCGACAGCATGAGCACCGAAAAGATCTTCCCGAACATGCTGGTGCAGATGGTGGCCATTGGCGAGGACTCCGGCGCCATCGACAAAATGCTGTCCAGTGCGGGCCGAGCGTATGACGAAGAGGCCCAATCCATGGCCAAACAGCTCACCTCGTTGCTGGAACCGCTGATGATTCTGTTCCTCGGCGTGGTGGTTGGCTTCATGGTGGTGGCATTGTATATGCCGATGTTCTCCATGTTCGACGCCATCAATGGTCAGGCCTGATCTGATATCCGAGTACCCGAGCGAAACATACCTTTATATATAGGAGCAAGCATGAAGCAGAACGGATTGTGGTCCAGACTCAACCGCAGGTACCGTGCGGCATTACGCGAACGCATGGGGGAGCGCGGCGCCGCCATGATGCTGGCCGTTCTGTTCGTGATGGTGGTGCTCACCACATCCGCTCTGGTCATGACTACCCTGCTTGCCCAGGCGATTCCTTACAAGAACAATAAGGAAAATTCCCAAGCCAACTATGCGGCCGAATCCGGCCTTGAAGTCGGCTTGAGCTATATCAATGAGACTCTGGCGAAGTTGCAAGGTTCTACGAGTCTTGATGATTTGCAGAAGGTGTTGCCTGCCGTTGATGCTGATATGAACGACAGTTCCAAGGATGGTGAATTTGCCAAATATGATGGCGCATCCGTGTTGTTGAATCATGTTGCTTTGAATAAGACGGTAAAAACATCGGATACGGCTTCATATACGCCGGATGACCTGTCCTATCGTGTGCGCATCAATTTCTATGACACCAATCCGGATGACGCATCGGCGGAGATGATCAGCTCTCCATCCGATCTGAAAAACCTACAGTATGCCGAAGTGGTGGCACGGGCTTCATCAACCGGTATAAGGACGGCCGTACAGCAGGCAACACCAAAAGCCCGCAGGCCATGAAGCGTGCGGTATGCAGGATCGAAGCCAAAACGGACTCCACTACCACGAATCATTCAAGTGCCTTGGGTGTTGGCGGCCGCATGGGCATGGGTTTTTATGCCGCGGCGCCCTACAACAGGCTCGATTCGCAGTTTGTATGGGTACCCGTGGATTATGATGGCGTGTCCATCGGATCCGATCCAACCGGCGAAGTTAAATTCTCCGGCACGGTGGATTCCGGACGCACCAATACCAGCCAGCTGTCCGATGGCACTGCGACGTTGAATCCAGTGAACCGCACCTGCATGCTGGCCACCACCATTCCGGTTACCAACGAGAAGAAAAGCATTGCCGAGAACCTCGATTTAAGCAAATCGCCTCAAGCCGGTTCTGGGCTGGTGGTACTGCCCGCCGCATACAACGCGGGAGGTGACACCTACCAATATACTGAGGAATGCCGTGCTGACGGTGCGTACTCCTCATTGAACACGTGGGTGTACTACAAGGACAATTCCATCCGTCTGGCCTCGAATATGGGATTGTGCGTCACCGGTGTGAGTATCGATGACACCGACGGCAAGACTCCGACCACCTTGCAGCCATGCGGCACATCATACGGAGTCCACTTCCAAGGCGATTATTATATGGATCCGAATAAGGTTGCGCAGCAGACGGAGAAGAACGACCCGAACAGTCTGCTCAACAAATACCAGAAATGGAACTTCTACAACGGGTTCATCAACGCCGGATACTGGAACGAGCTGACGGGCGATGTCAGTGCGCAAGCAGCGTCATATGATTCCGCTCTGCCTGAAAGCAAGGGATATGCCGTAGCCGGCGTGCAGAGCGGCAAAAAGACCAAGTTCCAACGTCTGGAAGTCACCCATTACGGCGGTAGCCCACAAGACAGTGGCGATCCGCATTTTGCGGGCGGCAATATCAAAGCCACCCCCTACAGTCAGGCGTATATGGTGTCGCAATGGACCTATAACTTCAGCGATTCCTACTTTTCGAACGGTGCCGACATGCAGGATGCCACCGCATCCTTCAGCCAAGCAGGCGAAGCGGGATACGGCACCAATCAGATGGTGAACTCCGCATCCGGATTCTGCATGGTGATGGACGGCAACGACGTATACGCCGACACCTGCGACGTGCATAGTGCGGACTTCGACGCGAAATGCTACCAGAAGACGATCATGGGGCAAGGCAGCGATTTCATCTCGACCTCTCACTGTTCGACCGCCGACAAGGAGAACTTCAACTTCATATCCGACCGCGTCTCCTATACCGAAGATGCCAGCGCCGATGGCACTGGCATCGACACCACCATAGCCCTGCACGACACCAACGGCAACACGAAGTACCTGCATGTTTCCGGCAGTAAGGTGTCGTTGACCGATAATCCAAGTGACGCCACAAAGTTCCGCCGATATAACGAGCACAACACCTCGAAAGCGGTGAGTTACGGCGGCAAGACGCAGTATCCATGGGCTGGCACTTTCCAAACCGGCGAAGGCATGTGCCTGACGGAAATCTATCCGGGAGACTATGTGGAAAGCAATGGGAAGAAAGACCGTCAATATAATCGCTCAGACGGTCATTCCATGCTGAAAATGGTTTCATGCGGAACCGATCGTGACGTGCGTGGGCGACTGGTGAAATCGCAGGCATGGAACGCTTCAGTGAATTATGGTGATGCCGGATCGGCCGGTAGCATTACTTGGACAACGACAACGACCACCGTATCTATCCCTACCAGTACCTATTTCTCAGCGGTTGTGGACTCCACCGTCACATCCAGAAAGTGGTGAACGGCATGGATATAGTGAATGATGTTCCTACCGTGGTGATACTGCTGGTGGCCTCGCTGATCATCGGCTGTATCTTCGGATCTTTCCTGAATGTAGTGATATGGCGCGTGCCGAACCACATAAGCATCACCAATCCGAAACGTAGCTTTTGTCCGAAATGCGAATCGCCAATCGCTTGGTATGACAATATTCCCATCTTTTCCTGGTTGGCACTCGGCGCGAAATGCCGACACTGCAAAGAACCGATTGCCGCACGATATCCGCTGGTCGAATCGCTTGGCGGACTGTCCTTCCTTGCCGTAACCGCAGGTGGACTGTTCGGCGCATACCCGTTATGGCACTACCCGTGCTGTACGTGTTCGCATGCGTGTCCATCGTCATAGCGTTCATCGACTTGGACCACCATCTCATCCTCAACGTAGTGCTACTGCCGACGCTTATCGCAACGGTGTTGCTGCTGGTTGTGGCATCGTTTGGCATAGGGGAGTGGAATCGTCTTGGTCGCGGAGCGCTCTGCGCGCTGATTCTCTTCGTGTTCTATTTCGTACTCTCACTCATCTGGAAAGGTGGCATGGGAGACGGCGACATCAAACTCGCGTTCATTCTCGGATTGCTGCTTGGCTGGCCTTGGCTGGCCGCAATTCATCATTGGATCGTTCGCCGCGTTCTTCATCGGCGGTGCCATCAGCTTGGTATTGCTGCCAGCAAAGTCGACCTCATGGAGGCATCCCCTTGGCCATCCATGCTCGCTCGGCGCATGGCTTGCATTTCGCCGGCGTACCAATCGCCACACTATACCTGCAACTCACCGGACTTGCGTAACGCATCCGCATACAAGACCCATATATATAAGGAGAGACCATGAGAGCAATAACGGCGCTGTCGATTGCGAGCGACGCCATACGAGCGGCGGTCATAGCCGACCCCTATACGGATTCGCCGACCATCAAACACTTCCAGGCGCTTCCGCTGCCCGTTGGAGCTGTGGTGGATGGCGAAGTGGTGGACGCCGAAGTGGTCACCGGTCTACTGAAAACGTTGGTGCAACGCTTCAAGTTCCCGCGTGAGAACACCATACTCGTTTATTCGAGCCGTCGTATGGTGTTCCGTGAGGCGGACTTCCCCTACATGTCCCTAGCTGATTTACGCTCAACCCTGCCATTCCAGGCCAAAGGCATGATTCCATTGCCCATTGAGGAATCCGAACTTGACTTCGTGCCGTTGTCTGTAGTGGATGACGAGCAGAACGGCAAGCAGCTTCATGCATTCTCGTAGCCACTCTGCGCGGTGGTCTGGAAAAACTGCGTATACCGCAGAAGAAGCGGGTTTCGTGATCACCTCCATCGACGCCGGTCCGTTCGCGTTGGCCCGCCTGTTCAGCGACACCAACCAGGCGCAGACCGAAGCGGTGGTCAACATCAACGGCAACTGCACCGACGTGATCGTGCTCAATAACGGAAAACCCGCCTATATGCGCGTCGTGCCGTCCGGTGCCGACGACGTGTCCGACGCCATCGCCAATGCGCTGAGCATCTCCTTCGAAGACGCGGAACGCATCAAAAACCAGATTGGTCTGCAAAATGTGACCGGTGACGAACGTCTCGAAAAAGCCGAGGAAGTCATTCGTGAAACCACGGCGCAGCTCATCGTCGGTATTCGCAATACGTTGAACATGTACGACGTCGACCATGCGGACAGCACCATCAGCGGCATCATCCTCACCGGTACGGGTGCGCGACTTATCGGTCTGCCCCCAGTGTTGGCAAGCTCCATCAACAAGATGGTGCGCATTGGCGATCCGTTCATCCGCTTCAAGCTGTCCAAGGAAGTCGAACGTCAGAACATTGTGGCGCACGCGGTCGATTTAGGCGGGGTGCTGGGACTGGTCATCGGAAAGAAGCCGAGGTGAGTGTGATTATGAAACTTGATATGAAATCCAAGAAAAACAAGGCCAACTCCCACCGTGGACGTGGCAAGGAAGTCGCCTATCCGGACACTTCGGACGGTCAGAAGGGCACCCTGCTATCCATGAACGTCTCCGATATCAGCAATGCGTTGAAAGCGGGCGGTATCGGCAAGCGTAGCACCGCGCCGGAAAACCCAGCCGACTGGACCATGCGCGCTAACCTGATTCCGCGTTCCATCGTCGGATTGAATCGCGATCGAGCCATCAAATACCTGTTAACGTATGTGCTGATCGGCGTGCTCATTGTATCTTTGGTGGTCAGCGTGTTCATGTTCGCCCAATCCACATGGGCGGACCATCGTGTGGAAGTGGCTCAACAGAAGACCATTTCCCTGCAAAAGGAGAAAGCGCAGTTCAAGGATGTCGAAGACACGTTGAATTCGCTGGACGATGCGCAGAAGGCGAAGATTGCCATGCTGTATGACGAAATGGACTGGATGAAGGTCGCCGATTCGCTGAACAGCTCGCTTCCGGAAGGCGGCCAGTATACGAATCTGGAACTCAAAAGCTTCCAGATCGCTTCATCGAACAATTCGTCCTCATCCTCCGACAATACGTCCACTGTGTGGTCTGGTAACGGCGTGATTTCCGCGGACTTCACCATCGAATCGCCGAATTTCTACTCGGCCAAGGACTTTATCAACAATTTCGCCTCGATCCCCACGTACAAGACGGGTTATGTGAGCTCTATTACCAAGAATGACAGTGAAGGTGGCACCACCTACACGTATACCGGAACGATTTCACTGGTGATGGACGGCAACACCACTTCGCGAAGCGACAACTCAGCAGGCGCGACCCAGGCCAACCGTGATTTGCTCGCCAAGCTGCGCGCAAGCCTCGACAAGGCTGCGTCCGGACAGTCTGATGCTTCTGCCAACCAGTCGACTGACACCTCATCCGATGCCAGCGGATCGTCCAACTGATAAGCAGGAGGAAACATGAACAAGCATAAAATCGCATGGATCGCACTGGCCGTCGGCATCGTAGTGGTGCTGATGTTGACATGGCTTGTAGGCGTATCTCCGCGTCTTACACACATTAAGGAAGCCGACGCGCAGACTGCGCAGATCGAAGAAAGCAACAAGAAAACGCGTGACCAGATTGAAACGCTGCGTATGGCGAGCGAGACGATCGGCCTGCAGAAGGATCGTTTGCGTCAGCTGCAGCGCCAGATTCCTGACGGCTATAACCAAAACGAATTCATCGATTCGTTGAATGCCGCTGCTGATGGTGCGGGCGTCTCCATCCAGTCTGTGACCTTCGATGAGGCCACCACCGCTGAAGTGCCGTCCGAAATGCAGGGAACCATCAAAGCCGGCCGGCTTGTGCAGGTTCCGGTGAGCATTACTGCGAATGGCAGCTATGATGCAATGCGTGGCTTCGTTCAGGCCGTGCAGGGCATCAACCGTATTGCCGTTCCTGAAGATGTGACGTACACCCTTGATAAGGCGGCGACGCCACCAAGAACAACGTGACCATCAATTGTAAAATCTGGTCGCTGCTGCTTAACAATGACACCGTCGAAGACGAGAACGTTACCAAGCAGTGACAAACAATACATAAAGAACGATTCTCTCCTTATCCATTACATGGGGCCTTCCGCATTCGCGGGAAGCCCCTTATGTATCTTCACATATTCTTATGTGTTTTCATTCGGTTCTTGCATCAATTTGCCGTTCATCCCCATCGGAAATCACGTAACTTGCCATGCCGTGAAACTGTCAGGCAAAACTGTCAGCATGTGACGGTAGGCTTTGCGCTTGTAAAGACCCCAAACCATTCAATCCAGAAGGTGCATTGTGGCTGTATCCAAACTCGATGAAGTCGTATCCCTTGCCAAGCGTCGTGGCTTTGTTTTTCCCGCCGGTGAAATCTACGGCGGAACCCGTTCCGCATGGGATTACGGTCCGCTCGGCGTGGCGCTGAAGGACAATATCAAGCGCGAATGGTGGCGCTCCATGGTCGTCACCCGTGGCGACGTGGTGGGCGTGGACACCTCCATCATCCTGCCGACCCCGTGTGGGTGGCTTCCGGCCACGTGGCCGTCTTCAACGATCCGCTGGTCGAGTGCCTCAACTGCCATAAGCGCCAGCGTTCCGACAAGCTTGAGGAATCCTACGCCGAGAAGCATGGAGACAAGCTGCCGGAGAACGGCATGGCCGACATCGTGTGCCCCGACTGCGGCACCCGCGGCAAGTGGACCGAACCGCGCGACTTCAACATGATGCTGCGCACCCACCTCGGCCCGGTCGAGGACGAGAACTCCCTGCACTACCTGCGTCCGGAAACCGCGCAGGGCATCTTCGTGGACTTCAAGAACGTGATGACCTCTTCCCGCAAGAAGCCGCCGTTCGGCATCGCCAACATGGGCAAGTCCTTCCGTAACGAGATCACCCCGGGCAACTTCATCTTCCGTACCCGTGAGTTCGAGCAGATGGAAATGGAATTCTTCGTCAAGCCCGGCGAGGACGAAGCCTGGCACCAGTACTGGATCGACGCCCGTACCCAGTGGTACCTCGACCTCGGCGTCAAGCCGGAGAACCTGCGCCACTACGAGCATCCGAAGGAGAAGCTGGCCCACTATTCGAAGCGCACCGTCGACATCGAATACAAGTTCGGCTTCCAGGGCTCCGATTGGGGCGAGCTCGAAGGCATCGCCAACCGTACCGACTTCGACCTGTCCGCGCACGCGGAGCACTCCGGCGAGGACCTGAGCTACTTCAACCAGGCCACCGGCGAAAAGTACGTGCCGTACGTCATTGAGCCGGCCGCCGGCCTGACCCGTTCCCTCATGTGCTTCCTCGTCGACGCCTACGACGTTGACGAGGCTCCGAACACCAAGGGCGGTGTGGACAAGCGCACCGTCCTGCACCTCGACCCGCGTCTGCTCCGGTCAAGGCCGCCGTGCTGCCGTTGAGCAAGAAGCCCGATCTGCAGAACGTGGCGCAGAAGCTCGCCGCCGACCTGCGCCAGAACGAGTGGATGATCGACTACGACGAGGCCGGCGCGATCGGCCGTCGTTACCGTCGTGAAGACGAGATCGGCACTCCGCTGTGCGTCACCGTCGACTTCGACACCCTCGACGACCAGGCCGTCACCATCCGTGAACGCGATACCATGCAGCAGGAGCGCGTCAGCCTCGACAAGGTGGCCGACTACATCGCCGAGCGTATCGGCGAGAAGCGCGTCAGCGTGCCGCAGATGCCGGTCGAAATGGGTGGCGAGGCTTGGCCTGAGTCCGTCAAGATCGCCGAAGCCGGTGGCCTGTACTGATCGCCACGAATCGGTCATATTGAACGGAACAAGTCTGACCTATGCCAGATAGCATTGTGAATGCCTACGAGGAATCCGACGTGCTCGACCCGCGTACCGACGCGGAACGGCCGTCGGTTCCTCCCGTTATAAAGCCCGTTGATTTGGGTCCGGTGCACGTCGAAACGCCGGTGGTGCTTTCGCCTATGGCGGGCGTCACCAACTGGCCGTTCCGCGTGATCTGCGAAAGCTACGGTCCCGACGGTCTGTACGTGGCGGAAATGATCACCGCGCGCGCATTGGTGGCCCGCAATCCGAAAGCCCTGCGCCTATGCCGTTTCGCACCCAGCGAGAAGATTCGCTCGCTGCAGCTGTACGGCGTCAATCCCTCGATTGTGGAGCAGGCCGCGAAAATCGTCATCGACGAGAACATGGCCGACCATGTCGACCTCAACTTCGGCTGCCCGGTGCCCAAGGTGACGCGTCGTGGCGGCGGATCCGCGCTGCCATGGAAGACGGACCTGTTCCGTGAGATCATCCAACGCGTGGTCAAGGTGTGCGACGCGGCCAACGTACCAGTCACGGCCAAAATCCGCGTCGGCATCGACCATGAACACGAGACGTTCCTCGAAGCCGGGCACATCGCGCAGGAGGAAGGCTGCAAGGCCGTCACCCTGCACGCGCGCACCACCGCCGAATATTACGGTGGGCATTCCGATTGGTCCCGCATCGGCGAGCTGGTTTCCGAGCTTGATATTCCCGTCTTCGGCAACGGGGATATTTGGGGTGCCAACGACGCGTTGGCGATGGTCACCGAAACCGGTTGCGCGGGTGTTGCGATCGGCCGCGGCTGCCAAGGCCGTCCATGGTTGTTCGCCGACATCAAGAACGCGTTCGCCGGCAGTGACGAGCGCGTCGACCCCACGCTGGGCGACGTGTGCCGCGTGATCGAACGGCATGCCGAACTGCTGACCGAATTCTATGATGGCGACGAGCGGATGGCCGTGCATGACCTGCGCAAGCACGTCGCATGGTATCTGAAGGCTTCCCCGTGGGCGGTTCCACACGCCGTGCGTTCATGGAATGTGAAAATCTTGAGGATGTCCGGCGCGAGATAGGCAGACTCGACCCGAACATTCGGTTCCCAGAACGCATCGCCGACAAGCCAAGGGGGCGCGTGCGCTTCGCCAAAAAGGTGCATCTGCCTTACGGATGGTTGGAATCCCGGGAAACCACGCACGAGGAGCGTGAGGCGCTGTTCGGGGATGACCCGATGGATGCCAGCTACTAAAGCCCGTCACGCATGTTCGAAGAGCCGTGTACAAATGACTGAAGGGGTCAACGCAGGCAGAATGAACATGCTGACAGCAAAAAAGTGAAAAACGGTGGTACACGCCTGGAAAAGTGCGCGTATCATCGGCGCGATTGCGATAGAGTTGTTCATATACGTGAGTGAACAGGAGACAATGGTGAGCGAGATTGCCCAGACTGACAATTTCAACGACAAGACCAACATCAAGGTCGTCGGTGTCGGTGGAGCCGGAGGCAACGCTGTCAATCGCATGATTGCGGAGGGTCTTCAAAGCGTCGAATTTATTGCGATCAACACTGATGCAAAGGATCTGCTGCGATCCGACGCCGATGTCAAGATCTCGCTGAACGATGCCTCCAGCCGTGGTCTGGGCGCTGGCGCGACCCGGAAAAGGGTGCCAAGCGGCGCAGGATCACCAGTCCGACATCGAAGAGGCGCTTAAGGGCTCCGACATGGTGTTCGTCACCTGCGGTGAGGGCGGTGGCACCGGAACCGGTGCCAGCCCGATCGTGGCACGTGCGGCCCACCAGCAGGGCGCGCTGACCATCGCCGTGGTGACCCGTCCGTTCAGCTTCGAAGGTCGCAGCGTTCCGCTTCCGCCGCGCTCGGCATCGAGAACCTGCGCAAGGAAGTCGACGCGCTGATCGTCATTCCGAACGACCGACTGCTGGAACTGTCCGACCGCACCATTGGCATCGTCGACGCGTTCAAGACCGCCGACACCGCACTGCTGGCCGGCGTGCAGGGCATCACCGACCTGATTACCTCGAATTCGTACATCCACGTTGATTTCAACGATGTCAACGCGATTCTGCGTGGTGCCGGCACCGCGCTGTTCGGCATCGGTTCCGCTCGGGGAGAGGACCGCGCCACGCAGGCCGCGGAAATCGCCATCAGCTCGCCGCTGCTGGAGGAAAGCATCGAGGGTGCGCATGGCGCACTGATCAACATCGCCGGTCCGACCGACCTGAAGCTGCAGGAAGCCGCAGCCGCGGTCGCGCTGGTGCAGAAGGCCATCCATCCGGAAGCGCAGATCATCTGGGGCCTGTCCCTGGACGACGCCTACGGCGACGAGGTGCGTGTCACCGTCATCGCGGCAGGTTTCGATGCCAATTCTAAGAAGCCCGACCAGCCGGCCGAAGAAAAGCCGGCCGCGGCCAAGGAAACACGGTACCGCTGTCCGCGTTGTCCGCCGGCGTGCAGGCTCCCGCCCAGCAGCAGCAGCCGGTGCAGACTCCGGCGGTGCCGCAGGTGCAGCCGCTGTCCAGCTACATTCCGTCCACTCCGGACCAGAACGTCGCCTCGTTCGACCAGACCACCGAGCATGAAGTGGTTTCGGCTAACGATCCGGGCGACCTCGATATTCCGGATTTCCTGCGCTAAAGTCAACGCGTAGACGCGAAAGGAACATACATGGCAGGTTTCATGAAGAACGCGATGTCGTACTTGGGAATGTCCGACGTCGCCGAGGGCGAGGATGATTTCGAGGATGACGTCGACACCGGCGAGACCTCGTTCGATTCGGATCATTCCGTCACCCCGATGCCTTCCTCTTCGGCTTCCGCTTCCACGCCGTCCGCTCCGCGTGAGCAGTCCAACCCGTTCCAGGGGGTAGAGTTAGCCGCATCACCACCATCCATCCGAAGACCTATGACGATGCGCAGATGGTCGGTCGCGCCATTCGTGACGGCATTCCGGTGGTGCTGAACCTGACAGGTGTGGCCGAAGCCGTGGCATACCGCATCGTCGACTTCTCCGCCGGTGTGGTGTTCGGCGTGCGCGGCTCCATCGAACGCGTCACTCCGCGCGTGTTCCTGCTGAGCCCGGCCCAAGTGAACATCAAGGTCGAGGAGCCTGAAGACAAGGGTCCGGCCCACGACCTGTTCGCCGACTGAGCCGTGTAGCACAGAGCAAGCACAAATCAGACGATTATGCCCCCACTGAAAGCGGGGGCATTTTGTTATGCGCGCTTGATACAGTGGCAACGTGATTCTCTCGATAATTGGTAGCGTCGTCCATTTTCTGGTCAACGCCTATATCCTGGTGCTGTTCGTCCGCATGATTCTCGACTGGGTGTTGGCATTGTCGCCGACGTGGCGGCCAAGCGGAATCGTGGCCTCGTTGTTCGACGCCATCTACCAGCTGACGGAGCCGCCGTTAAGGTGGTTGCGGCAGTATATTCGTCCCGTTCCGCTCGGACCGATCTATTTTGACGTCGCGTATCTTGTGCTTTATTTCGTTCTTGTGGTCATTGATTTCCTTATTTAGCACCTCTAAAAAACCGTTTTTCCGCAAAATATCTATGGTTTCGTGCTAGAGTCGAACACTGAAAGCAACAACAGTAAGGCATCAAGCCCAAAGCGAGGTGTAAGGATTTATGGCTCTGTTGACGCCGAAAGATATTAGGGAGCATACTTTCCAGACCGTAAGGTTCAAGGAAGGCTATGACGTCGATGAAGTCGATGACTTCCTCGATCAGGTAACCGAGACGGTGGAAGCCCTTGGCAAGCAGGCAGTTGCCGGCGGACAGGCCACGCAGTCTCTTGGCCCGGATGTCGCAGGACTCAATTCCAAGATTTCCGAGTTGAATGCTCAGATCCAGTCCCTGCAGCAGGAGAACGCGACGCTGAAGTCCGCCTCCGAGCAGGCAGCTGGTGCGGGAGACCAGGCCGCTCAGGCCGCTCAGGCCGCGGCCGCCAAGCTTTCCGAGGCAGAGGAAAGCAATCGTGCGCTGTCTTCCCAGAACGAGCAGCTCAAGGGGCAGATCGATCGTCTGTCCGCGCAGGTCGATCAGCTCACCGCCCAGGCAGCCGAAGCGGCCGGTCAGGCCGACCTTGGCGAGCAGCTTACCGCCGTGCAGCACGAGCGTGACACGTTCCGCGCACAGACCGAGGACCTGTCCCGTCAGCTGGCATCGGCCAGGAGCAGGTGGTCGTGGCTCAGCGTCAGAAGGAGCAGATCGATCAGCTCACCGCAAAGCTTCAGGAAGCGCAGGACCAGGTCGCTCAGGCCCAGCAGCTCACTCAGGAGCATGCTGCCCAGTCCCAGCAGCAGGATGCCCAGGTGAAGCAGCAGCCATGCAGATCCAGCAGCTTGCCCAGCAACTGAAGGATTCCCAGATTCGCGAGGCACAGCTGCGCGAACAGGTCGCCAAGTCCGAGCCGAGCACCGAAACCGGCAGCCTGCAGAAGATCGCAGGTGCCGCGGCAAGCGCCAATACCGAGCCGGAGCGCGCCACCGCCATGCTGACGCTGGCCATGCAGCTGCACGACCAGTACGTCGACAAGGGCAAGGCCAAGGCCAAGGAGATCACCGAGGAAAGCCAGCGCAAGTACGAAGAGATCATCGGCAGCGCCAACGACTACTCCAACCGCACTCGTTCCGAGGCTGACCAGTACTCCACCGACACCCGCGCCAACGCCGACAACTACCTGTCCGGCAAGACCCAGGATGCGATGCCTATCTGGCACAGAAGCAGCAGGATGGCGATGCATACCTGAACCAGAAGACCGAGGAGGGCGACGCCTACCTTGCGCAGAAGACCGAGGAAGGCAATGCCTATCTGCCGGCAAGCAGCAGGATGGCGACGCTTATCTGGAGCAGAAGCAGCAGGAAGGCGACGCCTACTTCGCGCAGAAGCAGGAAGAGGGCGACGCTACCTGGCTCAGAAGACCCAGGACGCCGACACGTACTTCTCCGACAAGCACACCGAGGCCGACAACTACGAAGCCGAAGTGCAGAAGCGCGCCTTCGACTACGATTCGAAGACCCGTACCGCTGCCGACGACTACGCCCAGCAGGTCCGCGACAACCTCGAGACCCAGACCAAGGTCATCGAAGGCAACATCAAGGGCCTCAAGCAGTTCGAAACCGAATACCGTGCACGACTCACCGACTTCCTCGGCCAGCTCGTCAACCAGGTGTCCGATACGAACAACTACGACCAGGACCTTCAGGACAACAACGACTGAGATTAGCCTGTGTCTGACATCATGAAGAATGATCAAAGACGGCTGCGCGACCGCGTGGCCGTCTTTGCGTGTATTGCGATCGCGACGATCGCGATTGACCAGCTCACCAAGATGTGGGCTTTGTCCGCATTGGCCGATGGCCGTACCATACGCGTGATTCCCGGCCTGCTTTCGTTGACATTGGTGCGTAATCCAGGCGCCTCGCTCGGCATGGGCTCCGGCATGACGTGGCTGATTTCCCTGCTGGCGATGGCGGCCTGCGTGGCGTTGGTCGTACTTGCCGTCCGCACCATTTCCATGAAATGGACGGTGCTGTTCGCCTTCGCCTTCGCAGGAGCGTTCGGCAACCTCATCGACCGCGTCATCTACGCGGAAGGGTTCCTCAACGGCAAGGTCGTGGATTTCCTGAACTACGGATGGTCCATCGGCAACGTGGCGGACATCTTCCTCATGCTCGCGGGCGTTGCGGCGGTGCTGCTGCTGTTCCTCGGGGAACCGTTCAGCCAAAAGGACCTTGACGAGGCCAACGGCAAGACGCTTGGTGATGATGCGAACGCAACCGACGACGGGGCGAAAGCAGCATGAGCCGTCTCGTACCCGCTCCCGACGCGCTCGTCGGCAAACGATTCGACGTCGCGGTCGCCAAAATGCTTGGCATTTCCCGGGCCAAGGCGGCCGACCTCATCGAAAGCGGACAGGCGCGCGTGCTCGGCAGGGACATTTCCAAATCGTCGACCCTGCAGGCAGGCGAAACCGTAGAATTCGACATCGTCGAGGAACGGTCCGAACCGGAACCGATCGCCCATGACATGGCCGTCGTCTATGAGGACGACGATGTGGTCGTGGTGGACAAGCCGGTCGGCGTCGCCGCGCACGCATCCGTCGGATGGACCGGTCCGACGGTGCTTGGCAGCCTGATCGACAGGGGAGTGCACATCACGTCATATGGCGCGGCAGGTCGTCAAGGCATCGTGTCACGACTCGACGTGGGCACTTCGGGACTGATGCTCGTATGCAAGTCCGATCTTGCGTACGTGGAGATGCGCCGGCAGTTCGCCGAACATGAGGTCGTCAAAACATATCACGCACTCGTGCAGGGCAATCTCAAAGAAGACAAAGCCACCATCGAAGCGCCGATCGGACGCGCCAAAGTCTCCGACTTCCGCTTCTGCGTGACACCGGCCGGCAAAGAGGCCATCACGCATTGGGACGTGATGGAACGTTTCGGCGAAGCCACGCTCGTATCCGTGAACCTGGAAACCGGCCGCACCCATCAGATCCGCGTGCATTTCTCATCCATCGGGCATCCGTTGGCGGGGGACGCCATGTACGGCGCGAATCCGCAGCTGAGCGAGGCGCTTGGCCTTGAACGGCAATGGCTGCACGCCATGCAATTGGAATTCCGCCATCCGCGTACGCACGTGTGGACCACGGTGAAATCGCACTATCCCGCCGACCTGCAGCATGCGCTTGACGTGATGCGCGCACGGCACGCCGACCAGTCCCTATAAAAGTGTGGCCGGACGGCCAGAAACGACTCCACGCCGTCATGAAGCCCAGCTAAATTGGAACGCATGGCTACTTCCGCAAATTTCGTGCAACTGCATAATCACACGCATTATTCGCTGCTCGACGGCGCATCGAAAATACCGGATCTGGTCAAGCGCGCCAAGGAACTGGGCATGCCGGCCGTCGGCATCACCGACCACGGCAACATGCATGGCGCGTATGAGATGTGGAGCGCCGCGGTCAACGCCGGCATCAAGCCGATCATCGGCATCGAAGCTATGTGACGCCGGAAACCGCACGTCAGGACCCCACCCGTGTGAGCTGGGACACCAACTGGAATCCGGATCTGGATCCGCTGCATCGCCGCCGTAACCCGGATGATGTGTCCGGCGGCGGTGTCATCACCCACCTGACCATGTGGGCAGAAAACGACGAAGGCCTCGTCAACCTCATGAAAGCCTCCACCGACGCGAACCTTGAAGGCCGAGTCATGCGCTATCCGCGTATGGATAAGGAAATCCTCGCCAAATATTCGAAAGGCATCATCGCCTCGTCCGGCTGCCCGTCGGGCATCATCCAGACTCGTCTGCGCCTGGGCCAGTTCGATGACGCGTTGCGTGCCGCCGGCGAATTCCAAGACATTTTCGGCCGCGATAATTTCTACATCGAATTCATGGACCACGGCCTGAAAATCGAAAAGCAAGTGACCGACGGGCTGCTCGACATCGCAAAAAAGCTCAACGCGCCGCTGCTGGCCACCAACGATTCCCATTACACGCGTGCCGAAGACGCCGGCGCGCAGGACGCCATGCTGTGCATCAACTCCGGCTCCACGCTGGACGAGCCGGGCCGATTCAAATTCGACGGCACCGGCTACTACATCAAATCCGCCGAGGAAATGCGCGAACTGTTCAAAGACCTTCCCGAAGCGTGCGACAACACGTTGGAGATCGCCGAACGCTGCAACGTCATGTTCGACGATCATGAAGACGGCGCGTTCATGCCGCAATTCGACTGTCCGGAAGGCTGGGACGAGACGTCGCTGTTCCTGAAGAAGGTCGAGGAAGGCCTGGAACGCCGGTACAACGGCAAGCCGTCGCTCGAAGTGCTGCGGCAGGCCGACTACGAATGCGGCGTGATCTGCCAGATGCAGTTCTGCGGCTACTTCCTCGTCGTGGCCGACTACATCAACTGGGCGAAGGCCCACGGCGTGATGGTGGGGCCGGGCCGTGGCTCCGCCGCAGGCGCCATGGTCGCGTATGCGATGGGCATCACCGAACTTGATCCGCTTGAACACGGTCTGATCTTCGAACGATTCCTCAACCCGGAACGTGTCTCACTGCCTGATATCGACGTCGACTTCGACCCGGACGGTCGTGGACGCGTGCTCGACTACGTGGGCGAGAAATACGGACGTGACAAAGTGGCGCAGTGCGTGATCTACGGCACCATCAAAACCAAGCAGGCGCTGAAGGACTCCGCCCGCATCATGGGATACGACTTCTCAGTCGGAGACAAGATCACCAAAGCCTGCCTCCCGCACAGACCGGCGGCAAGGACATCCCGCTGCACGACATCTTCGACCCAAGCGCGAAACGATACGCGGAAGCACGCGAATTCCGCGAACTGTACGATTCCGACCCGGACGCGAAACGCATCACGGACGAGGCGATGGGCATCGAAGGTCTGATTCGTCAGACCGGTGTGCACGCCTGCGCCACCATCATGGGCAGCGAGCCGATCACCAACACGTCGCCGCTGCTGGAACGTACCGACGGCACCGTCACCACCACGCTCGAATACCATACGTGCGAAACGCTCGGTCTGGTCAAGATGGACTTCCTCGGACTTTCCAACTTGACGGTGATCCGAGACACCCTGAACAACATCGAGGCGAACGGCAAGGAACGCATCGACCATACGAAGATTCCGCTGGACGACCGCCCCACCTACGACCTGCTGTCCCGTGGCGACACGCTCGGCGTGTTCCAGCTCGATTCCGACGGCATGCGCTCGCTGCTGAAAACGTGAAGCCGAACAACTTCAACGATATTTCCGCACTGATCGCGCTGTACCGTCCAGGTCCGATGGATATGGATTCGCACACCAACTATGCGAAGCGCAAGAACGGTCTGCAGAAGATTACGCCAATCCACCCGAAGTGGCCGAACCGCTTAAGGAAGTGCTCGACGAGACCTACGGTCTGATCGTCTACCAGGAGCAGGTGCAGTCCGCGGCGCGAATTCTCGCCGGCTATTCGCTGGGCAAGGCAGACGTGCTGCGTCGAGCGATGGGCAAGAAGAAGCCGGAAGTGCTGGCCAAGGAGAAGATTCCGTTCTTCGCCGGCATGAAGGAGCATGGATATTCCGAAGAGGCCGCGCAGGCCGTGTGGGACATCCTCGTGCCGTTCTCCGGCTACGCGTTCAACAAGGCGCATTCGGCCGCATACGGTTTGATTTCCTACTGGACCGCGTATCTGAAAACGCATTATCCGGTGGAGTTCATGGCCGCCCTGCTGCAAGGCGCCAGCACGAACAAAGACAAGACCGCGCTGTACCTGGGCGAGGCGCGACGCATGGGCATCCAGGTGCTTTCTCCGGACGTGAACGAGTCGGTGTATGAGTATTCGGCAGTCGGCGACGTCGTGCGATTCGGCCTCGGCGCCATCCGCAACGTCGGCAAGAACGCGGTCGATGCGATCATCGCGGAACGTGAGAACGGCCACGGCAAGTACGTGAACTTCACCGATTTCATCAAACGCGTGCCGTTGGAGGCGCTGAACAGGCGATTGGTGGAATCGCTGATCAAGGCCGGCGCGTTCGACTCGATCGACCCGAACCGTCGTGCGCTGTTCACCATCCACGAAACGGCCATCAATTCGGTCGTCGGCCTGAAACGCAAGCAGCGGAAGGCCAGTTTGACCTGTTCGCCGACCTGGACGATTCCAAAGAGAACGATTCCGCCATGGGAGACGCCATGGTGCAGGTGCCCGACGTGGAGGAGTGGGACAAGAAAACCAAGCTCAACTTCGAACGTGAGATGCTTGGCCTGTACGTGTCCGACCATCCGTTGAGCGGCATGCAGTCGATTCTGGTGTCGTTGCGCGAAATGTCGATAGCGCACCTGATCGACGCGCGGGAAGCATGCCGGACGGCCAGCAGGTGACGATTGCGGGCCTGATCACGAACGTGGACCGCCGCGTGTCGAAAAAGGGCAATCCGTGGGCCATCGTAACCGTCGAGGATCTGGAAAGTTCCATCCAATGCATGTTCTTCGGCAAGGTGTACGAGGCCGCCGCGCCCGAGCTCGCCGTCGACACCGTGGTACAGATCCGCGGCCAGGTGGAGAAGCGCGATGAGACAGTGAGCATGCGCGCCACCGAATTCACCGTGCCGACGTTGGAGGCGCAGGATGAACGTCCGCTGACGATTGTGCTGCCGCCGATCGCGCTCGACCAGTCGCATGTGCGGCGGCTCGGGCAGATTCTGACCAGCCATCCCGGCCCGTGCGAGGTGAAACTGGCGTTGATGGACGACAAAGGCAACGCCAAGGTGCTGACGTTCGGAGACCGGTTCCGCGTCAAACGCGACACGTCGCTGTTCGCCGAAATCAAGATTCTCTTCGGACCGAGCTCGCTTCCGTTGGCCTGAGCGGTTTGACTTGAACGGTTTGACCTGAACAGGTTTTGATTGCCGGCCGATGCTGAATGGCGTCGACCGGCATATATTTTTCGCGGAAATCGGCATGGCATGGAAAACGGCGGATCTGCGTGTCTCACAATGCGGCTGAATGTGAGACGACGGGACGTTCTCGTGACTTGGCGTTGTTACCATGGGGCGTTATGAGCGAAGAAAACTATATGCGAATCATTGACCTGCGCGGCAAGAAGCTGACTCGAGCTGAAATGCTGGAAGCCATGCCCCGCGCCGAGATGGGCACCAACGAGGCCACTGAGCTCGTACAGCCGATTCTCGATGATGTGAAGGCCCGCGGCGCTGCGGCCCTGCGTGACTTCGCGGAGAAGTTCGACCATATCCGTCCCGAGCATCTGCGTGTGCCGGTCGAGGCCATGAAGGCCGCCGTCGACGAGCTCGATCCGGAAGTGCGCGCCGCCATCGAGGAATCGGTGCGCCGCGCCCGCGCCGTGGCCGCCAACCAGGTGCCGAAGGACTTCTACACCGACCTCGCCGAAGGCGCCGCGTGGCCGAACGCTGGATTCCGATTCAGCGCGTCGGCCTGTTATGTGCCCGGCGGCAAGGCCGTCTACCCGAGCTCCGTCATCATGAACGCTGTGCCGGCCCAGGCCGCCGGCGTCGAATCGCTGGCCATCGCCACCCCGCCCGCCCGCGACAATGAGGAAGGCCTGCCGAACAAGACCATCCTCGCCACCTGCGCCATCCTCGGTGTTGACGAGGTATACGCGGTCGGCGGCGCTCAGGCCATTGCCATGTTCGCATACGGCGCCAAGGGCAGCGAGCCGCAGGACGGCGACATCCTGTGCGATCCGGTTGACAAGATCACCGGCCCGGGCAACATCTTCGTTGCCACCGCCAAGTCGCTGGTCTCCGCATTCGTGGGCATTGACGCAGTTGCCGGCCCCACCGAAATCGGCATCATCGCCGACGAAACCGCCAACCCGAGCCTGCTGGCCGCCGACCTCATCGGCCAGGCCGAGCACGATGAGCTCGCCGGTTCCGTGCTGTTCACCGACTCCACCGAGATTGCCGACAAGGTGCAGGAGAGCCTCAAGTACCGCGTGCCGCGTACCGAGCACGCCGAGCGTGTCCACACGTCGCTGTCCGGCACCCAGTCTGCCATCGTGCTGACCGACGGTCTCGACCAGTCCATCGACGCGGCCAACGCCTACGCCGCCGAACACCTTGAGATTCAGACCAAGGATGCCGATGCGGTCGTCAAGCGCATCAAGAACGCCGGTGCCATCTTCCGCGGTCCGTACTCCCCGGTGCCGCTGGGCGACTACATGTCCGGCTCCAACCACGTGCTGCCCACCGGCGGCACCGCCCGCTTCGCCGCAGCCTCGGCGTGCACACCTTCATGAAGCCGGTCGAAGTCATCGAATACGACGAGGAAGGCCTCAAGGCCCTCGCCGCCCGCATCAACGCCTTCGCGGTATCCGAGGACCTGCCCGCCCACGGCGAGTGCGTGCTCTCCCGCTTCGTCAAGGATCCGTATGACAAGGCCACCCTGCGCGAGCAGGAGAAGGAAGCCGGTCTGCGATGAGCTCGATTCCTGCAAACCTGCCGCTGCGCAACGACCTGATCGGTGAGGAGCCGTACGGCGCTCCCCAGCTGGACGTGCCGGTGTGCCTGAACGTCAACGAGAACCCGTATGCGCCGGACCCGGCCGTATGCGACACCATCGCCAAGCGTGTGCGTGAAATCGCCCCCACACTCAACCGATACCCGGACCGTGAGCACATCGAATTGCGTCAGGCATTCTCCGATTACCTGGCCCGCGAATCCGGTACCCGTCTGGACGTGGACGAGCTGTGGGGTGCCAACGGCTCCAACGAGATCATGCTCCAGCTGTTCCAGGCTTTCGGTGGCCCGGGCCGCACCGCACTCGGTGCCGACCCGACGTACTCCATGTACCCGGAGTACGCCCGCGACACCTTCACCGGTTGGAAGCTCGCCCACCGCAACGCCGACTTCACGCTGAACGTCGACAAGGTGCTTGAGGCCATCGCCGAGGTCAAGCCCTCGATGGTGCTGCTCACTAGCCCAAACAACCCGACCGGCACCCCGTTGCCGATGGAGGATATCGAACGTATTCTCGCCGCCTGCGAAACCGCTGAAGTGGTCGGCGCGGGCGAGGGCGTGCACCCGATTCTCGTCATCGACGAAGCGTACGTGGAATTCCGCAAGCCCGGCACCCCGAGCGCCGTGAGCCTGATCAAGGACCACCCGAACTTGGCCGTCAGCCGCACCATGAGCAAGGCTTCGCCTTCGCCGGTGCGCGAGTCGGTACCTGGCCGCGTCCAAGGGCATCATCGACTGCGTGCGTATCGTACGTATGCCGTACCACCTGTCCGCCGTGACTCAGGCCGCCGCACTGGCCGCCTTCGAACACACCGACGAGCAGCTGAGCCGTGTCGAGCACCTGCGCGAAACCCGCGAGGCCACCGCCGCATGGCTCAAGGAACAGACCTACAAGGACCAGCCGCTTGAAGTGGCCGAATCCGGCTCGAACTTCCTGCTGTTCGGCGGGCACTTCGACAAGCGTGAAGCCATCTTCGACGAGCTCCTGAAGCGCGGCGTACTCATCCGCGTGGTCGGACCGGACGGTTGGCTGCGCGTGTGCATGGGCACCGACGAGGAGATGGAAACCTTCCGTAACGCCCTTGTTGAAGTGCTTCGTATAGTGGAAGCAGCATAAGGGACGTTTCTTTCCGATTGCGCGAGACCCGAAGCGATTCGAGTCCCGCCGCAATCCAATATGACGAATCACACAGGAGACATGATGGCAAGAACCGCGCACATCGTCCGCGAAACCAGCGAATCACACATCGACCTCGAACTGAACCTCGACGCACAGGCAAAACCGATATCGATACATCCGTGCCGTTCTACAACCATATGATGACCGCGCTCGGCAAGCATTCGCTGATCGACCTGACCATCCACGCCCACGGCGACACCGACATCGACGTGCACCACACTGTGGAAGATACGGCCATCGTGTTCGGCGAAGCTCTGAAGCAGCTCTCGGCGACAAGAAAGGCATCCGCCGCTTCGCCGACGCCACCGTGCCGCTCGACGAGGCGCTGGCCAAGGCCGTGGTCGACATTTCCGGCCGCCCGTACTGCGTGTGCAGCGGCGAGCCCGAAGGCTACGAATTCTGCATGATCGGCGGCCATTTCACCGGCTCGCTGGTCCGCCACGTCATGGAATCCATCGCCTTCCACGCCGGCATCTGCCTGCACATGCAGGTGCTCGCCGGCCGCGACCCGCACCACATCGCTGAAGCCGAATTCAAGGCGCTGGCCCGTGCGCTGCGCTTCGCCGTGGAAATCGACCCGCGTGTAGACGGCGTGCCCAGCACCAAGGGAGCCCTGTGATGACCGACGACAAGTTCGATCCGGACGAATCGCACTTCTCCGACGAGGAGCTTGAGGCTGCGCTCGCCGGATTCGAGAAAGAATTCGCGGACGATTCGGTATCCGGCGATGCCAGTGATACCAGTGATGCCGATAAAACAGCGGACGCTGCTTCAGCGAAGTCCGATTCCGACGCGAATGATGATACGGCTGATAAGGCTTCCGCTGATTCCGGCCGGCCTATGACCGACGACGTCACCGGGTCCGTTGCGGATGCGGTGAACGAGGCCATGGCCGACGTGGTCGACCCCTCGCTCGGCTTCGACAACGAACTCGCTGGACTGTTGGGTAACAAGGCGAAGGTGGCGCTGATCGTTACCCGTCTTGCCTCCGCCGAACTGTTGGCCGCGTTCTGCCAGCTGTCGGACATCTCCGCCGCATGCATCGGTGCCAATCAGGGGCCGTCGCGGTGCTGAAGAATCTGGACGGCGACGGCCCGGAAGCCGCAGCCAAGGACCTGACCACCGTGGTATCCGGCATGGCCGTGATTCTTGCAGTCAACCGTGCCGACAAGCTCGAAGTGGCCATGTACGTGCAGGGAGAGGCCGGCCAGAGTTTCGCGCCGCCCGTGCTGTTCACCTCCACACCGCGCTTCGTCGAGGACCTGATGCTCGGCATCGTAACCCTGAACCAACTCAAGACCCAAGGGTTCGAAGTGGTGGATTCCGCTGGACTCGACCATGATCAGGCGATGCAGATTCTCGCCAACCACACTAGGCGCGGACGTGGCGGGCGCGGCTCCCGCATCGAATAGACGCCAACCAAACCAGTAGGGGATAGGAGAGCAGATGACCACAGCGGTTGTTTTCGATTACGGTTTCGGCAATGTACGTTCCATGGTGCGTGCGCTCGCCAATCTTGGCGTCGACACCACCCTCACCTCCGACTACCGGCAGTCGTTGGAGGCCGACGGCCTAGTCGTGCCGGGCGTGGGTGCGTTCGCCGCATGTATGGAAGGACTGAAGAAGGTCGACGGCGACCGTGTGATCTATGATCGCATCCGCGCTGGCCGCCCGGTGCTCGGCGTGTGCGTGGGCGAGCAGATCATGTTCGAACACGGTCTGGAGCACGGTGCCCATGCCGCAGGCATCGGACTGATCGGCGGTTCGGTGAACCTGCTGGACGCCGACGTGGTGCCTCACATGGGATGGGACACGATCGAGGCCGCCCCCGATTCGGTGCTGCTCAACGGTGTGGAGAACGAACGGTTCTACTTCGTGCACTCCTACGCCGCGATGGAAGTGAAGCCGGCGGATACGTCCCGCTTCGACATCGATCTGAGCGATTCGCCCGAACGCGTGAGCTGGTGCTCGTACGGCCGATCGCGCTTTGTGGCCGCCTACGAACACGGCCCGCTGTCCGCCACGCAATTCCACCCGGAAAAGTCCGGGGACGCTGGCTCCCAGCTCCTCAAGAACTGGATCGCCACGCTGTAAAAAAGCATGAAGCTCCCTCTGACGAGGGAGCTCAAATTGTGTATAAGTAACTGAAGAAAGGCTCTTCTTATGTCGTTGACTCTGCTGCCCGCCGTCGATGTACGCGATGGCAAGGCCGTGCGCCTGCGCCAAGGCGAATCCGGTTCCGAAACCGATTACGGTTCGCCGTTCGAGGCCGCCCGTACTTGGGTTGAGGCCGGTGCCGAATGGATTCACCTGGTCGACCTTGATGCCGCTTTCGGTACGGGCAACAATCGCGATCAGCTGCGAGAAATCGTTCATGAGCTCGGCGACCGCGTGAACATCGAACTGTCCGGCGGCGTGCGCGATGACGCTTCGTTGGACGCGGCCCTTGAGGCCGGTGCCGCCCGAGTGAACATCGGCACCGCCGCTTTGGAGAATCCGGATTGGACCGCCTCGGTCATCAAGAAGTACGGCGACCGCGTGGCTGTTGGTCTGGATGTGCGCGGTCACACACTGGCGGCGCGCGGCTGGACGCGCGAAGGCGGCGACCTGTTTGAGACCATGAAGTTCCTTGACTCCGTGGGCTGCTCGCGTTACGTGGTAACCGACGTGGCTAAGGACGGCATGATGTCCGGCCCGAACATTCAATTGCTGAGTGAAGTCGCTGAACGCACCGACGCCAAGGTCACGGCTTCCGGTGGTATCTCCAAGCTGGACGATTTGCGCGCCATCAAGGAACTGGCTGAAATTGGTGTTGATTCTGCCATCCTCGGCAAGTCCCTCTATGCACGTGCGTTCACGCTCCAGGAAGCGCTTGAAGTAGCGAAGTAGGCAAAGGACTCGCCTTAGCGAGACTGTTAATCTACCTTCGCTCAGCTATCGCTTCACTCAGACCCCTCCTACGGACAGCCCATTGGGCTGTCCGCTTAACGGCTCAGCAAGGGAGGTCGCCGGATTTGAGGAGCTTTTTGAAGACGGCGTAGTCTTCATCATTCTGTTCGGCGTAGCTGACGGCGAATGAGGCGATGGCCTGATCGAATTCGTCGGTGCCACCCATGTAATTGGCGATCGCAATCGAATCGCCGGTGCGGGCGTGGGCGTGCGCCAACGACCATGCGCACATGCGTGACAGATCGCTCAATCCCGAAGCGTTGAGATTGTCGATATCAATCGACCCCTTGCCATTCCACAACTGGCGCACGTAATAGTCGCGCGGTCGGCCATCCTCGGCCATAAAGCTCGACCAACCCAACAGCACATCGGCCGTATTCTGAATCAGCTTCTGCCCCTGAACCACGCGCTCACCGTGCGTGGCGTACGGCGACGCGCCGCAGTAATGCTCGAGCACGGAATACGTGGCCTCCTTCATCTGAATCATCATCGGATCGTCGATATCACGCGCGATCCACACCGACGTCCACGCGCGCTGGCCCACCGAGCCCACGCCCACCACCTTGCGGGCCGCATCCTGATAGCGCAAATGATCGAACACCCAACGGCGATCGTCGTACAGGGAATGCCGGTAGCTCTCGAACAGCGTGTCTATACGTGCCTGCAACGCATCCAAGTCGGCGTAATCATCCAGCTGATTGATCGGCACCAGCTCGGGCGGATTGGATTTGAACCTGAGCTTGCCGCTCTCATAACGGCACAGTTTGGCCGCCGCCGCGTCGTTATCCTTCAGCAGCGCCTTCATGGCCGCCTCACGCAGCACACGGCTGCGTTTGGAACCGGTGGTCTCGAAGCGGTCGAGCGTCTCCTCCACGTCCAGGTGCTCATACCACGCGTCAAGGTAATCCATTTCGGAGAACCACTTCATGCGTGTGCGGTACGTGTGTACGCACTGGACCACGGCGGCGCGACGGTCCTTCTCCTTGATTTTGTTGGCGCGTCCGCAGATCTCCACCGAGGCGGCGAGACGTTTCAGATCCCATTCCCACGGGCCGATAGCGGTTTCGTCGAAATCATTGATATCGAACACCAGACGGGCGGAAGGGGAGCGGAAAATGCCGAAATTGCCGATATGCGCGTCGCCCACGCACTGCACCGGAATGCCAGTGACTGGCGTGGAAGCCAGGTCATTGGTCATGATGAGCACGGTGCCCCGGTAGAAGGTGAAGGGGCTGGCGCTCATACGCTTGTAACGCAGCGGAATCAGATCCGGTACGCGAATCGCGGACTGCTCCTCCAAAAGGCTGATCGCCTCACGCCGGCCCTCCTTGACCTTCCAGATGGCATGTGCGTCCAGCGGCGCTTGGTACGAGTGGCGATGCCGGCGCGCGAACGGTCGCGCGGGTCGGTGGCCTGCGTCCAGCTGGTCACGTCGACGGGCGGATTGGCGGATGGGGTGAGATGATCTTCGCTCATAGTCACTACCATAGTGCCGTGCCGGCATGGGCCTGAACCATGCCTGACATGCGGACCGGGGCATGTTGATGAAATCTCGCGACTCGCAGGTGACGAACAGTGAGATGTTAACGCCCTTCGTAACACGGTTATGGAACGATAGGCGACTATGGATAAACAGCAGGAGTTTGCGCTGCGCACGGTCGAAGAACGCGACGTGCGCTTTATTCGTCTGTGGTTCACGGACGTGTTGGGAACACTGAAGTCCGTGGCGATTGCTCCGGCCGAACTGGAAGCCGCGTTTGAGGAGGGTCTCGGCTTCGACGGTTCCGCCATCGAGGGCATGACCCGCGTGTCCGAAGACGATATGATCGTTCAACCCGATCCCTCGACGTTCCAGATCCTGCCGTGGCGCGGTGGCCCGCAAGGTACCGCCCGCATGTTCTGCGACATTCTGACCCCGGACGCGAGCCTTCGCTCGGCGATCCACGTCACGTGTTGAAGCGCACGCTCGCCAAAGCCAAGGACAAGGGCTTCACGTTCTACGTGCATCCGGAAATCGAGTTCTACCTGTTCGAAAGCCAGGACGACTGGTCCAAGGCCCCGACCCCGATCGACGAGGGCGGCTACTTCGACCACGTGCCGCGCAGCCCAGGCATGGACTTCCGCCGTGCCACCGTGAACATGCTCGAGCAAATGGGCATCTCGGTGGAATACTCGCACCATGAGGCGGGGCCAGGCCAGAACGAGATCGATCTGCGATACGCGGACGCGCTCACCATGGCCGACAACATCATGACATTCCGTACGGTGGTCAAGGAGATTTCCTTGGAGCGTGGCATTCACGCCAGCTTCATGCCCAAGCCCCTGGCCGACGCGCCCGGTTCCGGCATGCACACGCACCTGAGCCTGTTCGAAGGCGATTCCAACGCCTTCTACGAGGCCGGTCAGGAGTTCAACATGTCCCTGACCGCCCGCCAGTTCGCCGCCGGCATCCTGTACCATGCGGCCGAAATCTGCGCGGTCACCGACCAGTACGTCAACTCGTACAAGCGCCTGTGGGGCGGTAACGAGGCACCAAGCTACATCTGCTGGGGCCACAACAACCGTTCCGCGCTGCTGCGTATCCCGCAGTACAAGCCGGGCAAGGGCAACTCCGCGCGCATGGAGTTCCGTGCGCTCGACCCGGTGGCCAACCCATACCTTGCCTACTCGGTGCTGCTGGCCGCCGGTCTCGACGGTATCGATAAGCAGATGCAGTTGGGCGAGCTACCAGTGATGACGTGTGGGAGCTCACCGACGGCGAACGTCAGGCTATGGGCATTCAGCCGCTGCCGCGCTCGCTGGACGAGGCGCTGAAGATCATGGAGAAATCCGACTTCGTGGCCGACGTGCTCGGCGAACACGCCTTCGGCTACTTCCTGGACAACAAGCACCAGGAATGGGAGGAGTACAACCAGCAGGTCACGCCTTACGAGCTGAAGAAGTATCTGCCGAAGCTGTAATCGCAAGCGTTGCACATGTGCCAAACCCCGTCGATGATTGGTCATCGGCGGGGTTTTCTATGGCGTGTCGTGGTGGTGGGTAGTGGGCAGAGGTGGGAATAACGTTGTCGCTGAGTTGATACGAAAAACGATTGACATAACCGACGAATCAGCTTGTAGTACGAGCGAGAGCACTCAAGAGAGCACCCATGACGAACGCACCTGCGAACACCGCGCGTACCGGCCGGCACTTGGGTGGCCGATACCTTTGGTTGGCGTGTCACCTTTGCCTTGGTTTCGGTGCTCACCGCCGTGCTGATGGCATCGATGGCAGTGTCTCTGCCACGCAACTCGCATCCGGCGAAGATCGGTTTCCTGAGGCAATTCCGCCTGTTCTTCGACCGCCGCATCCAGCTCGGCGTGGCGGATGTGGTCTTCGGCGCAGCGCCTCCTATGTCTTCTACACGTATCTTTCGCCGATCATGCGCGACGAAATCGGCGTGCCCGAACGCTATATCAGCATCGGCTTGGTGATTTACGGCTGCGCCTGCCTGTGGAGCAACCTGTACGGCGGCAAGCTGGCCGACAAAGGTCATGGCGTGGAACCATTGACCCACATTCGACCGATCTACTGCGTGCAGGCCGTCTGCCTGTGTCTGCTGGCTTTCGCCTCGCTGCTGGCGGTTGGTGCCACGACCCTGCTGCGTCCATACGTCGAACGCTGACAGTGTTGGCCGAGTCCAATCGGACAAGACCGGTCAGCTGCCGTTATCAGCTTCGCGGCGAACCGAACCAGCTGGTGTAGATAAGCGCGAAGTTGCGGTTGCCATAACTGGAGCAGGAATCGCCGGTACCGTTGCCGGCGGCCAGTGCGGCGATGTTCGGCTGGTAGGGCGTATAGATGTAGAGCAGGGCGGTCGCCTTGTTCTCGATATACACTTGTGCGCCGCCGCATGCCGCGTTCGGATGATATTGGATGTAGTTGAGATTGTGCGCCGTATACCCGTACTGTTCCTCGTGCTCGAGATAGTAACGGTACCGCTTGGCCGCGCCATACACCTGCCGAAAGAATCCGGCATAGGCGGGATCGCAGTCGGCGGTATCCGGACAGTTCAACCCCATCGCCGCCATAAGCTGATAGTCGCTGGGATCGACGGCAGTGACCAGATGCTGCTCCTTCTGCATCACGGTGAGCAGCACTTTCTGGCTCACCTTGCAGGCGCGGGCCGACTGGTCGATGATTGCCGCCGCCGACTCGCCTTTGGTGCCTGTATAGTCCGCGCACAGGCCTTCGCCTGACTCGTTCGATGTGTCGAAGGTCATCGCGGCCAGCGAGCCACCTTGTGTGTCCAAAAACGATTGGACTTCGGCCTGACTCATCGCCGAACCGTTGAAGAACTGACCATCCGAAATAATATTGCCCGGATTGAAATCGTATGTTCGCGTCAGTTCCAGCTGTGCCGCCTCGGCTGCGCGAACCTGTGCCCGCCAGTTTGTGAAACGAACCAGCGGCCACCAGCGCTACGACAACGACCACCGCCACCGTGGGAATCAGCACCATCTTGATACGGGTCGCCAGTTCGCCTTACGCCAGGAACGCTTCAGAGCATTGATCGGACCGTGCCTACGATTGCGTTTCCTGTTCCGATTGCCGAGGCGTCCGCGCACTTGCCCACGCTGTGATGACGGCTTGCGCGTGCGCTGGCGCGTGGCCTGGCGACTTGTTTGCCGTCCGGTCACGCCAGCGCTTTCTTGATACGGTTGAGCGAAGCCGGCCCCTTGGTGCCAAGCTCCTGCGCCCATAGGGACACGTAGAACTCTTCAAGCATCCAACGGGCCTGTTCGGCCTGCTTCATCAATGCCTCATGCTTCGGGCCGGCCGGCTCCGCCTTGGCACGGGCCAACGCCTTATCAACACCTGACGGGCCTCGTCGGCCTGCCAAGCCCACTTGACATCACGGTTCTTATCGGTTTTCGCCTTATTGAGTCGGCTCAGATCGGCTCTCAAATATCGGCTCAACGACTTCAGCGCATCCGGGGGAGTGCGCCCGATGAATCCGGGGTAGACGAGCGTGGCGATATGGTCGCGAATCGACTGCAACACCGAAAGCATCGGCAGATCAGCCTTGCCGCCAGTGGCCTTGTCGACCTCGGCATAAGCCTTGAGCACGGCGATCACGTCATGCGCCACCTGATAGACGGTGTCCTCGTACACTTCGCGCACATCGAGCACCGCATTGGCTAACGCCTCATCGTCCGAGAGCCTGTCGACATTCGGCATCAGCCGTTTGACCGTGGCCAGCTGCAGGTCTTCGACCAGATCCTTGGTGGACTTGTACGGAGCAGAAGCCAGCATCAACGCCTCGGTACCCAGCCAGCGCGACGAAATGCGTTCGGCCGGCAATCGCAACGCATCCAATGCGCCACGCCAGAGCATCGTGGCCCGGGACTCGGTGGTGGCACCCGCCTTATGCAACAGGTTCGCCTGACTGACCAGCTTGCCCTGTTCTCCAGCCTGATCGGCCTGCTTCTTGACCATTTGACGGGCCGACGCCTCCGCCTGCGCGGCGAACTTGCGTTGCAGCGCCTTCAGATCCTTGGACACACCCAGCACCTTGATGGGGCCGCGCGCATGCCGGCGTCCACGAGGGTGCTTGCCGGCCGGCAGTTGCTGCTCCACCGAGAACGTGACTCTGAGATACGGGGAAAGACGCTCGACCAGTTCCGGCCCCAACACTTCGGGATGAATCTGCGCACCTTGGTGGCGATGGCCGCCTTGGTGAACACATGTGCCAGATCGGGCCAGCCAACGGTCGTGCCATCCTCATCCACCGGCGGCAGATTCGGCTTCTGCTGCGAGCCCGAGCCCGGCAGATCCGGGTAATGCTCGTCGATCCAGTCACGAATCGCACGCGCGGCATCCGGGGCCGGCACGAACTGGACGCGCAGCTGCTTGGGCAGCGCCTTGATCATCGACAGGATCAGCTCATCCAACAGACCCGGCACATTCCATGTGAACTGGTCGGGCGTGATACGCGAGAGCGCCTTCAACGGCACATGCACGGTGACGCCGTCGGCCGGGTCGGCCGGATCGTACACGTAGCTCAGACGCAGGTCGATGGGTTGGCCGTCCGATCCGGTCGTATGCCAATGGTCGGGGTAATCGTCCAGACTCACCGAATCGCTGGATGCCAGACGCTCCACCTTGGCCGGGTCGAAATCAAGCAGATTCGGCTGACGGTCATGCTCGGACTTCCACCATTTCGCCAGATCGGCCACGCTGGTCACATCGTTGGGAATGACCGCGTTGTAGAAGTCGAACAGATCCTCGTCGGACACGGTATCCGCCAGCTGGCGGGTGCGGCTCGCATCATCGGCGGCATCCTCGAGAATGTCGCGGTTTTTGCCCACGAAGTCGTCGTAACTGAAACGCTGCTGAATATCGCCCTCGACCAGACCCTGGCGAATCAGGAAGTCGCGCGCCTCAAGTGGATTGATGCGTCCCCACTGCACGGCACGGTCCTGTACGATCGGCAGACCATACAGCAGCACGCGCGCGGTGGCCACAGCCGAGCCACGCGAACCCGACCAGTGCGGCTCCGCATACGTGGTGCGGGTCAAT
>ENA-OQHA01000098-OQHA01000098.1-human-gut-metagenome-genome-assembly--contig:-NODE-98-length-44778-cov-3.596426_pt1 | contig 44778 bp, 55 predicted proteins | sample MGYA00242558_ERZ504707 | MGnify/ENA primary metagenome ERZ504707 (study PRJEB26092, sample SAMD00036197) | human gut metagenome | host: Homo sapiens | study: EMG produced TPA metagenomics assembly of... | reverse complement strand
TATAGTTAGTATTGTCGGGAATATCTAATTTACGCCTTGATTAATATAATAAGGTATTCCTAGCAAAAACGGACTGATGAACGAGACTGAACAAACATATCACATTCCTGTATTACTGGAAGAAAGCATTGACGGAATGAACATCCAGCCGGGTGGCATCTATGTAGACATGACATTCGGCGGAGGAGGACACTCTAAAGAAATCCTGCGGCGCATGGACAAGGACAGCCGGCTGTTCAGCTTTGACCAGGACGAAGACGCCGAACGCAATATTGTGAATGACGAACGCTTCACATTCGTACGAAGCAACTTCCGATACCTCCACAACTTCCTGCGCTATTATGGTGTGGAAAAGGTGGATGCCATCCTGGCCGACCTGGGCGTTTCGTCGCATCACTTTGACGATTCGGAACGGGGATTCTCGTTCCGCTTCGACGGCAATCTGGACATGCGCATGAACAAACGGGCAGGTATCACTGCCGCAGACATCGTGAACACGTACGAAGAAGAGCGGCTGGCCGACTTATTCTACCTGTACGGCGAACTGAAGAACAGCCGGAAGCTGGCTGCAACCCTCGTAAAAGCACGCAGCAGCAAGAAGATCGTTACCATCGGAGACTTTCTGGATATTGTCAAACCGCTCTACGGACGCGAAAGAGAAAAGAAGGAACTGGCAAAGGTCTTTCAGGCACTGCGCATCGAAGTGAACCAGGAAATGGAAGCCTTGAAAGAAATGCTTTATGCGGCAACTGAGGCTCTGAAACCGGGCGGCCGCCTGTCGGTCATCACTTATCATTCACTGGAAGACCGCATCGTGAAGAATGTCATGAAAACCGGCAACGCGAAGGCAAATCCGTTCAGGCTTCTACGGCAACGTGCAGTCTCCTTTCAGACTGGTAAACAACAAGGTGATCGTTCCGACTGAGGAAGAAATCATACGCAACCCGCGTTCACGCAGTGCCAAACTAAGAATCGCTGAAAAGAAATAAAGACCGATGATTATGGAACAACAAGACGAGAAACGACAAGAAACTTCACATATCACCCTGCGAAGCATATTGGGTGGAGACATCCTGGCTCACGACTGGCTGAAGAGACAAGCCAAACTGCTTGTGCTCATCGTCATCCTGACGTTCCTGTATATCGACAACCGTTATGCCTGCCAGCAGGAGCTGATTGAGATCGACAAGCTGAAGAAAGAACTGACCGACATCAAATATGATGCCCTGACCATTTCTTCTGAACTGACAGAGAAGAGCAGACAGTCGCGCATTGAAGAATTTATATCCAAGGAGGGTACTCCGCTGGAAACCGCAGCCACTCCCCCCTATCTGATTAAAGAAAAGTAAGCATGATACCTGAACAGAAAAAAGTTATGTTGCGCTATACGACTCTCGTGCTGTTCTTTGCACTGATGTCCGTATGCATTATTGTGAAAGCGGGACTCATCATGTTTGCCGAAAGACAATACTGGAAAGATGTAGCCGACCGCTTCGTCAAGGAAAATGTGGCCATCCCGCCTACCCGGGGAAACATCATCTCTGCCGATGGCAAACTGATGGCCAGCAGCCTGCCCGAATATAAAATCTACATGGACTTCAAGGCCGGAGGCTATAAGAAGGATACCATGCTGATGAACCACCTGCAGGAAATCTGCGAAGGGCTTCACCAGATATTCCCGGATAAAAGCGCCCAGGAGTTCAGACGGCACATTCTCAAAGGAAGAAAGCAAAAGAGCCGCAACTATCTGCTGTATCCCAAACGCATCTCTTACATCGAATACAAGGAAGTAAAGAAGCTTCCGGTATTCTGCCTCGGCAAGTATCAGAGCGGCTTCCATGAACTCAGCTTCAACCAGCGGAAGAAACCTTTCGGTTCGCTGGCCATGCGTACACTGGGAGACATGTATCCGGACATGGCACAAGGAGCCAAGAATGGTCTGGAGCTGGCGTATGACTCTCTGTTAAAAGGAGAAAACGGAATCACGCATCGCCAGAAGGTGATGAACAAATACCTGAATATCGTCGACAAACCGGCAGTGGATGGCTATGACATCATTACGACAATCGATGTCAATATGCAGGATATTGCAGAAAAGGCTTTGGTGGATCAGCTGAAGAACCTTGAAGCACAATCCGGTGTGGCAGTCGTCATGGAAGTGGCAACCGGAGAAGTGAAAGCCAACGTGAACATGACCCGGGCCAGCGACGGAAATTATTACGAAATGAGAAACCTCGCCATCAGCAACCTGATGAACCCGGTTCAACCTTCAAGACGGCATCCATCATGGTAGCCATGGAGGATAAATACATCACTCCTGATTATGTAGTCGATACCGGGAATGGTATTGTCAACATGCATGGCAGCAACATGAAAGACTGGAACTGGCATCATGGAGGTTACGGTCCGCTTGATGTAACTCACATTCTGGAATATTCTTCCAACGTGGGTGTTTCAACGATCATCGATAAATTTTACGGGAAAGATCCCCAGAAGTTTATTGACGGCTTGAGAAGAATGGACATTGACACTCCGCTCCACTTAGGCATTGCCGGTGAAGCCAGCCCGCGTATTCTGGGTCCCAAGGAACGTTCTTACTTTGCCCGGACCACCTTACCCTGGATGAGTATCGGATATGAAACGATGTTCCCTCCGATCTACATTCTGAACTTCTATAATGCCATTGCCAATAATGGTGTCATGGTAAAGCCTAAGTTCGTGAAAGCCATTGCACGCGACGGAGACATTGTCGAAGAGTTCGAAACAGAAGTGGTCAATCCCAAGATTTGTTCGGACACGACCCTGATGTATATCCGGGAAATTCTGAAGAAAGTGGTTTCTGAAGGTCTGGCCAAACAAGCCGGAAGCAAGCAGTTCTCCGTTTCAGGAAAAACCGGAACGGCACAGATTTCCCAAGGTAAGGCGGGATATAAAAGCGGTAAGACCAAATATCTGGTCAGCTTCTGCGGTTATTTCCCATCCGAAAATCCGAAATACAGCTGCATCGTTTCCATCGAAGGTCCTAACGGATATCCGTCCGGAGGTGTGCAGGCCGGAAGCGTGTTCAGCCGCATTGCCGAACGGATCTATGCAAAGCATCTGTACAAGGATCTGGCCGAAGCCAAGGATTCTACTGCCATATTCATCCCCGACGTGAAAAACGGTGATCTGAAAGAGGCTGCCTTTATCCTGCAGCAACTGAATATCGCCAGCAACGGAAGCAGTATTCCGCAAGGAAAGAATCCGGTTTGGGGAAAGGCAACACATACTGCGAACGAGGCAGAACTGAAGAAGATGACAACAAACAAAAAGCTTGTCCCCAACGTAAAAGGCATGGGAGCTAAAGATGCCGTATACTTATTGGAGAGTTACGGGCTGAGAGTAAAACTTTCAGGTCTGGGAAAAGTCAGTGCACAAAGCATCCAGCCGGGAAGTTACATACATAAAGGACAAACCATATCATTAACACTAACAAACTGAGAATACAATGAAACTGGGAAATATACTGCAGGCCATTACTACAGGAATGGTCAAAGGCAATTTGGATAAAGAAATAAGCGGAATCCAGATGGACTCCCGTCAGATTAAAGAAGGTGACCTTTTTGTCGCCGTCAAGGGTACACAGACTGACGGACATGCTTACATCGGAAAAGCAATCGAAAAGGGTGCGACAGCCGTAGTATGTGAAACGCTGCCCGAAACCTTGTCGGAGACTGTAACCTATATACAGGTTAACGACTCGGAAGATGCGGTTGGCCGTCTGGCTACAACTTTTTATGGAGATCCGACCTCGAAGCTGGATCTGATCGGAGTAACCGGAACAAACGGAAAAACGACAATCGCCACCTTATTATATAATATGTTCCGCAAATTCGGCTACAAAGCCGGACTGATCTCCACGGTTTGCAATTACATTGACGGCGAAGCAATCCCTACAGATCACACGACCCCCGACCCCATCACACTGAATCAGCTGCTGGGACGGATGGCGGATGAAGGTTGCAAGTATGCATTTATGGAGGTAAGCTCTCATGCTGTTGCCCAAAAGCGGATCGGAGGCCTGAAATTTGCAGGAGGTATCTTCACCAACCTGACACGCGACCACCTGGACTATCACAAGACTTTTGAGAATTATCTGAAAGCAAAGAAGGCATTCTTTGACGGTCTTCCCAAAACAGCTTTTGCCCTGACAAATGCCGACGACCGCAACGGACTGGTCATGACGCAGAATACAAAAGCTAAAGTGGCAACCTATTCGCTCCGCTCACTGGCAGATTTCAAGGGTAAGGTGCTGGAAGATGGTTTCGAAGGAATGTTGCTGGATATCAACAACCGGGAAGTAAACGTCCAGTTCATCGGACGCTTTAATGCTTCTAACCTGCTGGCTGTATATAGTGCTGCATGTCTGCTGGGAAAACAACCGGAAGATGTTCTGCTCTTGCTGAGCACACTGCGTCCTGTTTCCGGACGTTTTGACTCACTCCGTTCAACGAAGGGTTATACTGCGATCGTAGATTATGCACACACTCCCGATGCCTTGACGAATGTTCTGAATACAATTCATGAAGTTCTGAACGGCAGAGGAAAAGTCATCACCGTCGTAGGAGCCGGAGGAAACCGCGACAAGGGCAAACGCCCGATTATGGCTCAGGAAGCTGTTCGCCTCAGCGACAGAGTCATCATTACTTCCGACAATCCGCGCTTTGAAGAACCGCAGGATATCATTAATGACATGCTGGCCGGCCTCAAGAGCAATGATATGAATAAGGTACTTTCCATTACAGACCGCAAAGAGGCTATCCGCACAGCCTGCATGCTGGCTCAAGCCGGAGACGTGATCCTGGTTGCAGGAAAAGGACACGAAAACTATCAGGACATCAAAGGTGTAAAACATCATTTTGATGACAAGGAAGTTTTGAGTGAAATTTTTAAGAATGAAAACAATCAAGAATAAATCAGACCAAGATGCTATACTATTTATTCAGATACCTTGAACAATATGACTTCCCGGGAGCACGTATGTTTGGCTACGTGTCTTTCCGCTCATTAATGGCAGTCATTCTTTCTCTGCTGATTTCTGCAATCTTTGGTGAATATTTCATCAAACTGTTGAAGCGGAAGCAGATTACGGAAACACAGCGGGATGCTTCTATCGATCCGTTTAATACGAACAAGATCGGGGTTCCGACCATGGGAGGAATCATTATCATTGTTGCGATCCTGATTCCCTGCCTTCTTTTGGGAAGACTTCACAACATTTATATGCTGCTGATGCTAATCACCACCGTCTGGCTGGGTACGCTTGGCTTCCTGGATGATTATATCAAGGTATTCAAGAAAGACAAGGAAGGGCTTCACGGCAAATTCAAAATCATTGGTCAGGTCGGACTGGGACTGATTGTCGGCCTAACGCTTTACCTCAGCCCGGATGTAGTGATTCGGGAAAATGTGGAAATCCAGCGAGACGGACATGTGGTGGATGTGATCCATAAATCACACGATGAGAAATCTACCAAGACAACGATTCCGTTCTTTAAAAACAACAATCTGGACTATGCTGATTTTGTCGGATTCATGGGAGAACATGCACAGACAGCCGGGTGGATTGTCTTTGTACTGATTACGATCTTTGTGGTAACAGCTGTTTCGAACGGCGCCAACCTGAACGATGGTATGGACGGCATGGCAGCTGGTAATTCAGCAATTATAGGAGTAACGCTCGGTATCCTGGCATATGTCTCGAGTCACATTGAATATGCAGGTTATCTGAATATCATGTATATCCCGGGAAGTGAAGAACTGGTAATCTTCATCTGTGCTTTCATCGGAGCCCTGATCGGTTTCCTGTGGTACAATGCTTTCCCGGCTCAAGTATTTATGGGTGACACCGGAAGTCTGACTATCGGCGGTATTATCGCTGTATTCGCCATTATCATCCACAAGGAACTCCTGATTCCTATTTTATGTGGTATATTTCTGGTGGAAAACCTGTCCGTCATCCTGCAGGTTAAATATTTCCAGCGGGGAAAACGGAAAGGACGTAAGCAACGCGTATTCAAACGTGCTCCGATTCACGACCATTTCCGTACGACTCTGGCCCAGTTGGATCCAAACTGCACTTACCTGATCAAGAATCCGGCAAGTGTATTCCATGAGTCAAAAATTACGGTCCGCTTTTGGATTGTAAGTATTGTGTTAGCAGCTATTACGATTATAACTTTAAAGATAAGATAAGATCATGGCAAAGAGAATTGTCATATTAGGAGCTGGTGAAAGCGGCGCGGGAGCTGCCGTACTGGCAAAGAAACAAGGCTTCGATACCTTTGTATCAGACATGTCCCAAATCAAGGACAAGTATAAGAAGATGTTGGATGAAAGAGACATTCCATGGGAAGAAGGCCATCACACGGAAAGTCTTATCCTGAATGCCGATGAAGTTATCAAGAGTCCCGGCATTCCCAATGATGCACCTCTGATTCTGAAACTGAAAGAACAAGGTACACCCATTATCTCAGAAATTGAATTTGCCGGCCGATATACGCAGGCAAAGATGATTTGTATCACAGGCAGTAATGGCAAGACGACGACAACCTCACTGATTTATCACATCTTTAAAAAGGCAGGACTGAACGTCGGACTGGCCGGCAATATCGGACAGAGCCTTGCTTTTCAGGTGGCAGAATGCAATTATGACTATTATGTCATTGAATTAAGCAGTTTCCAACTGGATAACATGTACAAATTCCATGCTAATATCGCCGTGCTGATGAACATTACGCCCGATCATCTGGACCGTTACGGATATCAGATGCAAAACTATGTAGATGCCAAGTTCCGCATTATCCAGAACCAGACCGATGCTGATGCATTTATCTTCTGGAATGACGACCCGGTTATCCAACGGGAATTGCACAAATACGGCATACACGGCCATTATTATCCATTCGCAGAAAAAAGAGAAGAAGGACTGGCTGCTTTCGTGGAAGAAAACAAGGTCTATTTCACGGAACCGATAGCTTTCAATATGGAACAGGAAGAATTGGCTCTTACGGGTACACATAACCTGTTCAATTCCATGGCTGCTGGAATCTCTGCCAATATCGCAGGTATACGGAAAGAATGTATCCGTGAAGCGTTGAACGACTTCAAGGGAGTGGAGCACCGCCTGGAAAAAGTTTGCCGCGTACGAGGAGTAGAATACATCAACGACTCCAAAGCAACAAATGTCAACTCTTGCTGGTATGCCCTGCAAAGCATGAAGACCAAAACGGTTCTCATTCTGGGAGGAAAGGACAAGGGTAACGACTATAATGAAATAGCTGATCTGGTTCGGGAAAAATGTTCCGGTCTGATCTTCATGGGACTGCATAATGAGAAACTGCACGACTTCTTCGACGGTTTCGGATTGCCGATTGTTGACGTACAAAGCATGAAAGATGCAGTCGATGCAGCCTACCAGATGGCTAAGAAAGGTGAAACCGTCCTGCTTAGCCCCTGCTGCGCAAGTTTCGACCTGTTCAAAAGTTATGAGGACAGAGGCGACCAGTTTAAAAAATACGTAAGAGAACTCTAATAAACCAGAGATGGACCTGTTAAAGAATTTATTCAAGGGAGATAAGGTTATTTGGATCATATTCCTTTTTCTCTGCCTGATATCCATTGTAGAAGTATTCAGTGCATCAAGTACACTGACCTACAAGAGTGGTGATCATTGGGGACCTATACGTTCCCATATGATTCTGCTCTTTATTGGGGCAATCGGTGTTTGGATTATTCATAATATCCCTTGCCGCTGGTTCAAGACATTCATTGTTGCGCTTCCGCTTTCATGGTTACTTCTCCTGGGGGTTTTATTGCTAGGAGCTTTGACCAATGGAGCCAGACGATGGATCGACCTGGGCTTTTTCCAGTTTCAGCCTTCTGAAGTTGCAAAGATGGCAACAATCATTTCCGTTGCTTTCATATTGTCCAAAACCCAGGAGGAAAACGGAATAAACAAAAAAGCCTTTAAGCTGATTTTAGGAATTACAGGCGCAACGTGTCTGCTTATCGTCACCGAGAACCTTTCAACAGCAGTACTGCTGGCAGGAAGCGTTTATCTGATGATGTTCATAGCCCGGGTTCCATTTAAACAGATGGCAATGCTGACCGGATGTGGCCTGGCTGCGATTCTTTTGGCTTTCAGTACAATCAAATATGTTCCGGCTTCTGCATGGGACACCATCAAACTTCACCGAATGGTTACCTGGCAAAGCGACTGAACAACCATTTTGATCCTGCTGAAATCCCTGCTGCCAAGTTTGATATTGACGGAGATGCTCAGGTTGCTCATGCCAATATTGCCATCGCCACCAGTCACATTCTTGGGAAAGGACCGGGAAACAGTGTGCAGCGTGACTTCCTCTCACAGGCCTTCTCTGATTTCATCTACGCAATCATTATTGAAGAACTCGGACTTGTTGGAGGAGCTTTTACGGCCCTGCTCTACATCGTTCTGCTGATGCGAATAGGTAAAATTGCAAGGAACTGTGACAAGCCCTATTATGCTTACCTCGTCATGGGCTTCGGCATTATCATTGCCCTTCAGGCAATGTTCAATATGATGGTAGCGGTAGGTCTGATGCCGGTAACCGGACAGCCTCTTCCTCTGATCAGTAAAGGAGGATCCTCCACTTTGGTCACATGTGTTTACATCGGCATGATTTTAAGCATCAGCCGTCATGTCTATGAGCTCAAGAAACAAAAAGAAGAAGAGGAGGCCCAAAAGCAAGAAGAGGTTCAACAAGCAGCTCTTTCTCTGCTACAAAGTGCAACCTCTCTGGCAAAGCAGAATCTAAAAGAGTCAGACAGCGAAGTTTCTGAAGAAAAAATCAGTGAACGAGAAATAAAGAATGACAATAGGCTTGAAATTTAAATGAACTCTAATTCCTATTTTTCAAGTTTATTCCTAACTTTGCAGGAAATAGTTTATTTATGAAAAAAATATACGCATAATCATCAGTGGAGGCGGAACCGGAGGTCATATATTCCCGGCAGTCTCCATAGCCAACGCCATTAAAGAACAGCATCCCGAAGCAGAAATCCTTTTCGTGGGCGCAGAAGGCCGTATGGAGATGCAACGCGTACCGGCTGCCGGTTATCAGATCATCGGATTACCTGTAGCTGGTTTCGACCGGAAACACCTGCTCAAAAATATCAGTGTACTCATTAAACTCATGAAAAGCCAGATAAAGGCCAGACGAATCATCAAAGAGTTTAAGCCGGATGCTGCAGTCGGTGTAGGCGGATATGCCAGCGGACCGACACTAAAAGTTGCAGGAAGCATGGGTATTCCAACCTTGATTCAGGAACAGAATTCCTATGCAGGAGTTACCAATAAACTATTGGCCAAAAAAGCATGCAAGATCTGTGTTGCTTACGAAGGCATGGAACGTTTCTTTGACAAGGAAAAAATTATTCTGACCGGTAATCCTGTACGACAAAACTTGCTTAACCAACAAATGTCACGGGAAGATGCCATCCGTTCTTTTAACCTCGACCCGACAAAGAAAACAGTCTTGATTGTAGGAGGAAGTTTAGGAGCACGCACCATCAACAATTGCGTACTAAACGGATTGGATCAGATCAGACAGTCTGGTGTACAGTTTATTTGGCAAACAGGAAAGTTCTATATCAATGAGGCCAAGGAAAAAGTAGGCCAGGCAGAGAACTATCCGATGCTGCACACAACAGACTTCATTACAGACATGGCTGCCGCATACAGCGCCGCAGATTTGGTCATCAGCCGGGCCGGTGCCGGATCTATTTCCGAATTCTGTCTGTTAGGAAAGCCTGTTATCTTAGTTCCATCGCCCAATGTTGCAGAAGATCATCAGACAAAGAATGCGTTGGCACTGGTCGCTAAAGATGCTGCATTATATATCAAAGATGCTGAAGCATCGGAGAAACTGCTGAAAACAGCCATTGAAACGGTGCAGCAACCGGAAACTTTAAAGAAATTAAGTACAAATATAGCTAAGCTGGCTTTCAAAGACTCAGCAAATACCATTGCTGAGGAGGTATGGAAACTGGCACTTAAATATAGAGAAAATCATGAACATTAATATATTGAAAGCAGTATACTTCATCGGTGCCGGAGGTATCGGCATGAGTGCATTGGTTCGCTATTTCTTGTCTAAAGGCAAGAAAGTAGGCGGTTACGACCGTACGCCAAGCGAACTGACCGAAAAACTGATTGCTGAAGGAGCTGCCATTCATTATGAGGAAAATGTATCTGCCATTCCAGAAGACTTTCTGGATCCGGAAACAACCCTGATCGTTTATACACCTGCTATTCTGCTACACATAAGAATTTGTTTATTTCAGGAAAAGGTTTCAATATACAAAAGCGGGCACAAGTTCTCGGAATGTTGACCCGTACAGAAAGAGGATTATGCGTTGCCGGCACACATGGCAAGACCACAACTTCTACCATGGCTGCTCACCTGCTGCATCAGTCTCACATTGGATGTAATGCTTTCTTAGGAGGTATTTCCAAAAATTATGGAACGAATCTGCTCCTTTCAGACAAAAGTGACTTTGTTGTCATCGAAGCTGATGAGTTCGACCGTTCCTTTCATTGGCTCACTCCATATGCAACAGTAATTACTGCAACAGACCCCGATCATCTGGATATTTACGGTACTGAAGAAGCCTATCTGGAAAGTTTCCGCAAATATACGTCTCTGATACGTCCGGACGGTTTCCTGATCATACATAAAGGATTAGCAATGCAGCCTGACGTACAGCCCGGAGTAACAACTTACACATACTCCATAGAAGAAGGGGATTTCCATGCAACTAACATCCGTATCGGAGGGGGTGAAATCCAGTTTGATTACATTTCTCCGCTGGGAAACATCTGCGATATACGATTGGGAGTTCCTGTGTATGTTAATATTGAGAATGGAATCGCCGCTATGGCTTTGGCACAAATAGCCGGAGCAACCGCTGAAGAGATAAAGACTGCATGGCAAGTTTTGGAGGAGTAGACCGTCGTTTTGATTTCAAGATCAAACGATCATCTGGCTTTCCTGAGTGATTACGCTCATCATCCGGAAGAAATCCGGAAAAGCATTACTTCCCTCAAAGCACTTTATCCGAACCGGAAAATCACAGCAGTCTTCCAGCCTCATCTGTATACACGAACACGCGACTTTTACAAAGAGTTCGCCGAAAGTCTGTCCCTGCTCGATGAAGTGATCCTGCTGGACATCTATCCGGCACGAGAACTTCCCATACCGGGAGTTACCAGCCGGTTAATATATGACAACTTGCGTCCCGACATGGAAAAAACATTATGTACCAAAGAAGAGCTTCTTGATCTGTTGAAAAAGAAACATCTTGAAGTACTGGTTACCCTGGGAGCCGGAGATATTGACAATTTTGTACCACAAATTTATGAAATGCTGAAAGACCGATGATCAAACGAATTCTCATACTCTGTACACTGCTGCTGATTTCGGCTTACCTCGTGTTGGCCGTCACCGCTTTTAATGGCAAACCCGACAATCGGATTTGCAAGGGTATGGAATTGGTTGTCAAAGACAGTGTCAATTTCGGATTTGTAACTCCAGCTGAAGTAAAAGCTCTGTTAAAAGCCAAGAAGCTGTCTCCGGAAGGAAAACCTTTGAACAGCATCAATGTTCGCAGACTGGAAGAAACACTTGACAAGCATCCGTTTATCAGCGATGCAGAGTGTTACCTGACCTCCGGAGGTAAAGTCGGCATTGAAATCTATCAGCGCATTCCTCTGATGAGAATCATGAGTGACAATGGCGACAACTATTACATCGATCAGGAAGGTAATATTATGTCAGCCCCCGGAAAGCCGGTTCATGTCGCTGTAGCTACAGGATACATAGACCGCAAGTTCGCTCAGGAAGAGCTTCACAAGCTGGGAAACTACCTTCAGGCTGATCCCTTCTGGAGTGCACAGATTGAACAGATTCATGTCACTCCCAAACTGGAACTGGAACTTGTTCCCCGTGTGGGAGACCATATACTGTTTTTAGGAAAAGCAGGAAACTATGATGAGAAGTTTAGAAAACTGCGTACATTCTACGAAGAGGCGCTGAGCCATGTAGGATGGAACAAGTACAAGCGAATCAGCATAGAATTTAATAATCAGATTATTTGTACCAAAAAAGAGAAGTAAGATATGGCAGCAACGGATTTTATAGTAGCAATCGAACTGGGATCTACAGAGATAACAGGCATTGCAGGCAAGAAGAACGCGGACGGAAGTATCCGAATCCTGGCATACGCCTCCGAACGTTCATCAGATTGCATCAAGAAAGGCGCAATCTACAATTTGGATAAAACAACACAATGCTTGACTTCAGTCATCAAGGAACTGGAGGAGACGCTGCATGCCCCCATCCGGAAAGTATACGTAGGTATCGGAGGGTTGTCTGTCAGAAGCATACGCAATACAGAATCCAAGCAACTGGGAGAAGACACGAAAATCTCACAGGCACTGATTGATTCCATCATGCAAAGCAACCGGGAAATCCCTTTGATCGACCGGGAAATTCTGGCCGTAGAGCCACAGGAATATAAAGTAGGAAACAATTTGCTCACCGAACCGGTAGGTGTTCCCGCTGATTATATCGAAGGACATTTCCTGAACATCATTGCCCGCCATTCCCTCAAAAGCAATATCAAGCAATGCTTCAAACAGACCGGTTATGAAGTCGCCGATTACTTCCTTTCTCCTTTGGTTACAGCCAACGTGGTTCTAAGCGACAGTGAACGCCGTTCCGGATGTGCACTCATTGACTTCGGAGCCAATACGACAACGGTTTCTGTTTATAAGAACAACATACTGCGTCATCTGGCGGTAATCCCGTTGGGTAGCGAAAATATCACACAGGATATCTGCAGCATGCATTTCGAAGAAGAAGAAGGCGAACAGCTGAAACTGCGCTTCGGAAGTGCTTACACAGAACTTTCCGACAACGACGAGGAAACAAACCGCAGTTATAACCTGGACGGTCGTTGTACTATCCCGGCACGCCAGCTGGAAGATATCGTGGAAGCCCGCGTTAATGAAATTATCACCAACGTATGGAATCAGATCATGGTTTCCGGTTATGGAGACAAACTGTTGGGCGGAGTTGTCTTCACCGGAGGTATGACTAACCTGCCGAATCTGGACAAGGCTTTCACTCACATTACAAAGATCGAAAAGATCCGTATTGCAAAATCTTCCGAAATCAGCCTCGAAGGAGATATCGAACTGCCACAGGATGGTACCCAGAACACACTGATCGGAATCCTGGCATCCGGAAAAGAAAACTGCTGCCGCATTGATCCGCGAAAGGGTGTTCAGCTGAGCTTCACCGAAGATCTCCAGCAAAAGGAAGCAGAAGCCAAACGGAAAGAAGAAGAACGCAAGCTCAAGGAAGAAGAAGAAAGACGTCAGGCGGAAGAAGCTGAACGCAGACACCGTATTGAAGAAGAAAAGAAACGTCAGGAAGAAGAACGGGCCATGAAGCGTCAGAAGGAATATGAATCCTATATGGAACGGGCCCAAAGCCTGCTGGGAAAAAAGAATTATAAGGCAGCTCTTCAGGAAATTGAACATGCAAGAGCCATGAATCTCCCTGAAAAGGCTGAGGAAATCAATGTGCTGGAAGACGAAATCAAGGCACAAAAGAAAAAGAACAGCTGGTTTAGCAACCTGACTGAAAAAATAACTAAGATGTCAGACGACATCATGAAAGATTGAGAAAAGAAAACAGAGTATTCACCGTATAAATAAAGAGGAAGAATTATGTCTGATGAACTTATGCCCTTCACTTTCCCGGAAAGTGGCACATCGAGCATCATTAAAGTGATCGGTGTAGGCGGTGGCGGTGGTAATGCTGTCAACCACATGTATAGAGAAGGTATCCACGACGTTACGTTCGTGGTCTGCAATACAGACAATCAGGCGCTCGAAGAGTCGCCTGTCCCCCAGAAAATCCAGCTCGGAAGCGAAGGCCTCGGTGCCGGTAACCGTCCGGAACGTGCGCGTGCTGCTGCCGAAGAGAGCCTGGAAGATGTAAAGGAAATGCTGAACGACGGCTGCCGGATGGCCTTTATCACAGCCGGAATGGGTGGAGGTACCGGAACCGGTGCTGCACCGATTATTGCCAAGACTGCCAAGGAAATGAACATCCTGACAGTAGGTATTGTTACAATCCCCTTCGTATTCGAAGGCAACAAAAAGATCGACCAGGCTCTGGACGGCGTGGAAGAGATGAGCAAACATGTTGATGCCTTGCTGGTGATCAACAACGAACGCCTACGCGACGTTTATTCCGATATCAGCGTAATGAATGCATTCGGTAAAGCCGATGACACACTCTCCATCGCAGCCAAGAGCATTGCTGAAATCATTACCTTGCGCGGTACGATCAACCTTGACTTCAACGACGTCAAGACCGTTCTGAAAGACGGAGCGTCGCCATTATGAGTACAGGCTTCGGAGAAGGAGAAGGCCGTGTAACACAGGCCATCACAGATGCTCTTCACTCTCCGCTGCTGAACAACAACGATATTTCAATTCGAAGAAAGTGCTGTTCGTCATCACCTATAGCCCCAGCAGCGAACTGATGATGGGTGAAATGGATGAAATCCACGAATTCATGAGCCGCTTCGGTAAAGACGTGGAAACCAAATGGGGTCTTTACATTGACGATACGCTGAACGACAAAGTGAAGTTCACGATTCTGGCCACCGGTTTCGGCATCAAAGACGTACCGGGAATGGACAGCGTATTGGAAAAGCACTCTCAGGAAGAACAGAAACGCCTGGAAGAGCTGGAAGAAGAAGAACAGAAAAAAGAAGAACGCCGCGGTGACTATTACGGAAAGAGCATTCTGAAGAACAGCAACCGGAAACGCCGTCACAATCTGTATGTCTTCACACAGGAAGACCTGGACAATGACGATATCATCAGTATGGTCGAAACCACACCGACATACAAGCGTACAAAGGCTGTTCTGGAAGCCATCCAGTCAAAAGCTACGGCAGAAGACAAGATGACTCAGAAACTGGAAAGCAATGAGTCAGGAAGTATGACCATTACTTTCTAAACTATTCGGATTCAACAACTAATGTAATTATAAGAACTATGGATTTATTTGATCAGATCAGCAACGATATCAAAGAGGCCATGAAGGCCAAAGACAAAGTAAAACTGGAAACCCTGCGCAATGTCAAGAAGTTCTTTCTGGAAGCAAAGACAGCACCGGGAGCCAACGATACTCTGACCGATGATGCTGCATTGAAAATCATGCAGAAACTTGTCAAACAAGGAAAAGATTCTGCTGCCGTATACGAACAGCAGGGACGTGCAGACCTGGCTGAAGCCGAACTGGCTCAGGTAAAAGTGATCGAAGCTTACCTGCCCAAACAGCTTTCGGCTGAGGAACTGGAAGCCCGTCTGAAAGAAATCATTGCCCGCACCGGAGCAACTTCCGGCAAGGACATGGGTAAAGTCATGGGCGTAGCTTCCAAAGAACTCGCCGGACTGGCTGAAGGACGCGCAATCTCTGCCAAAGTAAAAGAACTGCTGGGATAAGGATTCCTGAAAGATATTTTTATTAACCCTCCAGGGAAAGCCTGTTTGTAGTGCTCTTGTCAAAAGAGACAACTATAAACAGGCTTTTTTGATATTTTCCTGATCTCATACTTGTCAATCCGCAAGGATTCATTACATTTGTCTGCAAAACTCCGGATTCCAGAGGAAATATGTTAACCCGATGAGATCCGGAAAACCGAAAAACTCAATTAATAAATCTTTTTATGGACAAACCTTTTTTAGAAACACGTCAAGTGGTAAAGCGATACGCCAGCCACACTGCACTGAACGGAGTCAGCATTCAGGTACCTGAAGGTAAGGTGTTCGGACTACTGGGCCCCAACGGAGCAGGCAAAACTACCTTGATCCGCATCATTAACCGTATCACGCTCCCGATTCCGGAGAAGTATACTTCAACGGTCACCTTTCACGGCCGGAAGATATCTTCCACATCGGATACCTGCCTGAAGAACGGGGACTGTACAAGAAAATGAAAGTAGGCGATCAGGCCATTTACCTGGCCCAGCTGAAAGGACTGAGCCGCAGCGAAGCGACTGCCCGCCTGAAGAAATGGTTCGAAAAGTTTGAAATCACCCCATGGTGGAACAAAAAACTGGAAGAACTGTCCAAAGGTATGCAACAGAAAGTACAGTTTATCATTACCGTGCTCCACAAACCCCAGCTGCTGATCTTCGACGAACCTTTCTCCGGATTCGATCCGGTCAATGCTGAATTGCTGAAACGGGAAATCCTGGAACTGAAAAATCAGGGACACACCATCATCTTCTCTACCCACAACATGGCTTCCGTGGAAGAAATCTGTGACAACATTGCACTGATCAACCATTCGGAAGTTGTGCTTCAAGGTAACGTCAACGAAGTACGAAGCCGCTTCAAGTCGGATACATACACCCTGTCTGTACGTGCAGACCATCCCCTGAAAGACACCGCGCTCTTCCAGGCTACTCTGACACAAGCATCCGGTAACGAAAGCCATTACACGCTGCGTAAGTTACAGGAAGTTTCCAACTCCGATCTCCTGTCGGAAGTGGGACAGCAGGCCGAAATCCTCTCCTTCTCCGAATGCCTGCCTTCCATGAACGAAATCTTCATCCGTACGTAGAAGGTAAAAAATAACTTAAACCATCAGCAAACATGAACAAGACATTTATCATCATACAGCGCGAGTTCATGAACCGCGCCAGCAAAAAGTCATTCATCCTACTGACCATCCTCATGCCCTTCATCTTTGCAGCTACCGTTCTGCTTCCGGTCATGCTGGCCATGGTGAAAAGCGACGAAGCCAAGGAAGTGGTAGTCGTTGATCAGACAGGAAAATATCTTTCCCAGTTTCAGGACAATGAATCCTATCATTTTGTACCGGGCAGTGAAATGAAAGAAGAATACCGCACCGACACATCCGGTGTCAGTGCCGTTGTGATGATTACCGACGATCTGATCAAAGATCCGTCAGCAGCCGTCATTTATTCACGCAAGGAAATCCCCAACAGTCTGTCGCGCATCGTAAACGAAGCTTTGAATACCCAGATCCGCCACGACAAACTGATCCACTACAACATTCCGCAATTGCAGGACATTATGAAGGATTTCGACCAGACCTATTCCATCCGTACCGTCAAATGGAGTGAGGACGGAAGCGTACAGGAATCCAACTCCGGCCTGGCAACCGCATCGGGCATGGTTCTGACCATCCTGATCTACATCTTTGTACTCAGCTACGGAGGAATGGTCATGCAGAGTGTCATGGAAGAAAAGACCAACCGCATCGTAGAGCTGATGGTTTCATCCGTCAAGCCCTTCCAGCTGATGATCGGTAAGATTATCGGTATCGGTCTGGTGGGAATCGTCCAGCTTTGTATCTGGGGAATCATGCTGACGGCCATACTGGCTGTTGCCGGAAGTATGCTCGGCATAGCCGCCCTTCAGTCGCCCGACACCGCACAGATGATGGCCATGGAAGCCCCCACAAGCGATGCCGCTTCACTGGTAGCTGCCCTTCACAACCTGAATCTGGCAAAGATGGGAACGCTCTTTGTACTCAACTTTGTGGGAGGCTATCTGATCTATGCTCCATCTTTGCTGCCATCGGTGCCTCCATCAATGAGCAGGAAGATTCACAACAGTTCATCATGCCCATCACGCTGCTGATGATATTTGCACTCTATGCTGCCATTGCCAGCGGTGACAATCCCGACGGCCCCCTGGCACAATGGTGTTCCATGATTCCCTTCACCTCGCCCATCGTCATGATGGTACGCGTCCCCTTCGACGCACCGATGTGGGAAATCCTTCTTTCACTCGTCATCCTTTACGGTACAGCACTCGGCATGATCTGGATTGCCGGAAAATCTACCGCATCGGCATCCTGATGTACGGCAAGAAACCGTCACTGAAAGAAATGATGAAATGGATCACCTATAAATAAAACGGTTATACGAAAAGCTCCTGAAGAACAGGAAGAGACTTCAATTCGGGAAAATCCGGCAGATGAAGCCGGTAATATTCATTGATGATCTCCAGGCAACGGTTACGTTCTCTCCGGCTCATGGCAAACAAATGCATGGTTTCATAATTCATACGCATCAGCAGACTGATATGTGAAGCTCCTGCGGACCGACATACATGCCATGCCGGGGAGACTCCGCTACAAAACAAGCATTCAGCAGGTCAAAGCAGTCGCCTTCGGCATATCCTTCCACATTGGGATACAGTCCGAGGAAACGGGACAGACGCATCAGAAAGACCAGATGGAAATTGGCAAAGTTCGTATCACAGGCATCCAGCCAAAGAACAGAATGAACCAGATAAGCAAAAAGCGGAGCATTTTCGGCCTCTTCCTTCAGGGCACGATACAGAAACTCTGCCAGGAAAAGGGCAATCGCGACTTATAAGGATCATAAGGCAACGACTGAAAGGGCTGCCAGGATTTCGCTTCCCGTATGGGTGAAGCCCGGAACGCGGACGGATATCCGCTTCGAACTCAACAAGCGACAGAGGTTGAAACAACAACCCGTTGACAGCCGACTTCCGCGAACGCGATGCCGGAATGAGGAAAGACATCCGTCCTCCCTGCTCCGTATAAATATGGACAATATTCGACTTGTCACTATATTTCACGGTATGCAAAACGATTCCTTTTGACTTGCGCAACATACTGCCTGCAAAGATAACCGAATAAAAAGGCATTCCGGATGCATTTAAGCAGAAAAATGCGAAAAAAAACAGCAAATGTTTTGGTAGAATGAAAAATCTTCCTACCTTTGCATCCGCAAACGAGAGATACAGTCCTCGAAAGCCAGTCAGGAAAATCGCCTGAAATCAAGGAAGGCCCGTTCGTCTATCGGTTAGGACGCAAGATTTTCATTCTTGAAAGGGGGGTTCGATTCCCCCACGGGCTACATAATAAACAAAATCACGAACAATATTAAAGATTAGTCGAGATGGCAAATCACAAATCATCTATCAAAAGAATCAGACAGGAAGAAAAAAGAAGACTTCACAACAGATATTATGCCAAGACAATGCGTAACGCTGTGAAGAAGCTTCGTACAACTACTGACAAAGCAGAAGCTGTAGCTTTGTTGCCGAACGTACAGAAAATGCTGGATAAGTTGGCAAAACGCAACATCATCCACAAGAACAAAGCTGCAAACCTGAAGTCTAAACTGGCTGCACACATCAGCAAACTGGCTTAAGGAATTGCTTAGCGTAAAAGAGATAAGAAGGCTGGATTTATAAATCCAGCCTTTTGTCGTTTTATCCCCTCCCATCGCCATTATCCCCCGTTTCCACCCTCACACAGGCATCACATAAAAATAGTTTAAATCGTTGAAATCTCGTAGTTTTTTAGTAACTTTGAGCACTTTATAACAACTAGAAGAGTTAATAGAAAAATGAGTGAAGAACTGACACCTAACAGCGGCAGCAACTACTCGGCCAGCAACATCCAGGTACTCGAAGGCCTGGAAGCCGTACGTAAGCGTCCCGCCATGTACATCGGCGATATCAGCGAAAAAGGCTTGCACCACCTGGTTTATGAAGTCGTGGACAACTCCATCGATGAAGCACTCGCCGGATATTGCACACATATAGAAGTAACAATCAACGAAGACAACTCCATCACAGTACAGGACAACGGTCGAGGAATCCCCGTGGACTTTCACGAGAAAGAAAAGAAGTCCGCCCTGGAAGTCGTAATGACCGTACTCCATGCCGGAGGAAAGTTCGACAAAGGTTCCTACAAGGTGTCCGGCGGTCTGCACGGAGTCGGTGTTTCCTGTGTGAACGCCCTGTCCACTCACATGACGACCAATGTCTTCCGCGGAGGTAAAGTCTACCAGCAGGAATATGAATGCGGAAAGCCGCTTTATCCGGTAAAGGAAGTCGAAACCTGCGCTCCCGGCATGACCGGTACACGCCAGACTTTCTGGCCCGACGGCAACATCTTCACCGTAACCGAATATAAATACAGCATCCTGCAGGCCCGCATGCGTGAACTGGCATACCTGAACAAAGGTATCACCATCACCCTGACCGACAAGCGCGTGAAGGAAGAAGACGGCAGCTTCAAGCAAGAAGTATTCCACTCAGAAGAAGGAGTGAAAGAATTCGTACGCTTCCTGAACTCTACCAACACACCGCTTATTGACGATGTCATCTATCTGAACACCGAGAAACAGGGCATTCCTATCGAATGCGCCATTATGTATAACACCGGATTCCGCGAAAACCTTCACTCGTATGTCAACAACATCAACACCATTGAAGGCGGTACACACGAAGCCGGATTCCGTACGGCACTGACCCGCGTACTGAAGAAATACGCCGAAGAAAGCAAGGCCCTGGAAAAAGCGAAAGTGGAAATTTCGGGTGAAGACTTCCGTGAAGGTCTGATCGCCGTTATCTCCGTAAAAGTAGCTGAGCCGCAGTTTGAAGGTCAGACTAAGACCAAACTGGGTAACAACGAAGTAAGCGGAGCTGTAAACCAGGCCGTAGGCGAAGCCCTGACTTACTATCTGGAAGAACATCCGAAAGAAGCGAAGGTTATTGTCGACAAGGTAGTACTTGCCGCAACAGCACGTATCGCGGCACGCAAGGCCCGCGAATCCGTACAGCGCAAGAGCCCGATGGGCGGAGGCGGACTTCCCGGAAAACTGGCAGACTGCTCAAGCCGCAATCCGGAAGAATGCGAACTCTTCCTTGTCGAGGGAGACTCAGCAGGCGGATCAGCCAAACAAGGACGCAGCCGTCAGTTCCAGGCCATCCTGCCCCTGCGCGGTAAAATCCTGAATGTAGAAAAAGCAATGTGGCACAAAGCTTCGAGAGTGACGAGGTGAACAACATCATCCAGGCACTGGGCATCCGTTTCGGAGTAGACGGAGATGAAGACAGCAAAAAAGCCAATATCGATAAGCTGCGCTACTATAAGATCATCATCATGACCGATGCCGACGTCGATGGATCTCACATCGACACCTTGATCATGACCCTGTTCTATCGCTATATGCCCGAAGTCATTCAGGGAGGACACCTCTACATTGCCACTCCCCCGCTCTACAAATGTTCAAAAGGCAAAATCAGCGAATACTGTTATACCGATGAAGAACGCCAGGCCTTCATGCAGAAGTACGGCGACGGCTCCGAAAATGGTATCCACACCCAGCGATACAAAGGTTTGGGTGAAATGAATCCGGAGCAGCTGTGGGAAACCACCATGAATCCGGAAACCCGCATGCTGAAGCAGGTACACATTGAAAACGCCGCTGAAGCCGACTACATCTTCTCCATGCTGATGGGCGACGATGTAGCTCCGCGCCGCGAATTCATCGAGAAAAATGCAACTTATGCCAATATTGATGCATAAGGTGTTTTCTTTTCATAATTTTAATTTTTAAAATCCATCCTCGCATCTTACAGTTGAGGATATCCCCGGGGATCCACATCTCCGGGGATTTTTATTTTTACCCTCACCATCCCCCTCCAGAAACGACCTCCCGGAATCGACCGTATAATGCGGCTGAATCGACCGCACGATTCGCCCCCAACGACCGCATAATCTGGCCTCAACGACCGCACGATTCCTGGGCAATGACCGCACGTTGTCAGGGCATCCTGCAGATACCTTCACCAGAGCGAAAATAGCCCGCGGGCTTTTTAAAAAATGTTTCGACGTTTTAAAAAAAGACTTCGGGATTCGATGTAAAACGTTTCGGCGTTTTTCTCTTGGCCGAATTCATCGAGAAATTGATCAGGATGAACCCTAAATATCCCGAATTTTACAATTTTTTCATTTCAATCTTTTTGCAACAATTCAGCTTCTTTAGAGCCTGAAAACACCTCCCATCCGGCATTTTTTCCCGAAAAACAGCCCGATTTGTCTATTTGTACGTGCATTTATACGCTTAGACAAGCACAAAAACGCTCTTTTGCGTACATTTGCAACAGGTAAAACGAAAAACCAATTTATAAACCTTAAAGTAATGAAAGGAGATTGAAGAACCAGAAATGAAACTTGAACACTTGGATTTAACCTGTCAAAGATAGGCAAGCCATCGTTTTTATACAAGAGACATTAAAACAAACATTATTAATAATACTAACTTATTTTTAATTATTATGAGAAAGAAATTTATTGCAGTGTATGCCTTAATGGCAGTACTTGCACTCGGTTCAACTACTTTAACTTCTTGTGTTGATGACAACGAATCAGCATCAGTAACTGCTATCCGCGATGCAAAAGCAGCTCAATTAAATGCATTAGCTGAAGCACAAAAAGCCAATGCTCAAGCAACCCTTATCAGAGCTAATGCAGAAGCTGCATTAGATTCTGCACAAGCTGCATACCAGCGGTCACAAGCTGAAGCAAACCAATTTGAACTTCAGAAAAACAAAGAAGAATATGAACGCAATTTGGAAAAGATTCAGTTAGAAGCAGAAACAGCTCTATTACAAGCCCAAATAGAATATGCAGAAAAAGAACAAGCTTTCCTAAATTTGGCAAATGACCAGATTAAAGAATTGTATAGAACTTATGCAAGTGAGGTCAGCGAATTAGATAACTACAAGAGTCAACTGAATCAACAAAACCTGCTGAAGAATCAACTTGAAGCACAAGTAATCAGCCAAGACGAATATATTGCTGCCCAGAAAGCAATATATGAAGCTAACATTGCTACTTATGAAGCTCAGATTGCCGCTTATGAAGCTTACGAAGGAAAGGATAAATCGGAACTTGAAACTGAAGTTAACAGATTATCAACCGAACGTAACAACGCATTGGCAGCTCAGGGAGAAGCTTGGAAAATACAAACTGAAGCAAAAAATGCATTTGATGATGTTATTGAACCAATGTCTTACACAAGCGAAGATGCTACTTTAAAGACAGTGCTTGCTGCAGCGACCTTAGCTGAATTAGGTTATTCAAATACATTCACAACCGAAAGCTACAAATTGGATGAAGAAGGTAATTACACCGTAGGATCTTATAAACTGACAGGCGAGTATGCGGTAGAACAAGCTAGACAGGCATTGGAAAGTACTGAAGCTAATGCAAAAAATTATTTGGGAGCTCCAGCTGCAGGTACAACCGCAGCAACAGGCTTATATTTGAATTTAGAGACAGCACAGAAAAATCTGGAAAATGCAATTAAAGCTGAAAACGAAAGTCTTATAAACCAATATAAACTGGAAGTAGCAGATTACAATGATCAAATAGCCCAAGCTAAAGAATCTTTGGAAGAGGCATCTCAGAATCTGAAAGATTTTGAAGCTGCAGTTGCTTCATTTGCAACAGACAGTGAAGACTGGAAGGCATATCAGGCAGCCCTTGAAGCACTGAAGACCAATGAAACAGTAGTTGCCTACATGGATGCAGATAAAGCTTATGAAGATGCCTCAGAAAAATATTCTAACATCAATTCAGAATATTGGGTAGCAGTTGATCTATACAACAATTATGGAGTAGATGCAAAAGATCAGATCCGTCAGTTGGAAAGCAATATTGCTGTAGAAAAACAGAATATTGTTAACCTTACCAATAATTATGACAACCAATTACAACAATGCAATGATGAAATTACTCGTCTGACTACTCAGATTGAAGCACAACAGGCAGTTGTTGACTTGGCTAAGAAGAATCTTGACGCAGCAATTGCAGCTCAGGGCGAAGAATAATAAATCACCCTGCAATATTGAGCTAATAACAAAAAGTTTATAATCCCAGGGAAGGAGGACAATTCCTCCTTCCCCATGGATAAAACCAACATCAAAACAGAAGAATATGAAAATCAATAAACTTTTAGTATTAGCCGCACTCCCGATGATTGGACTTACAGCCAATGCCCAGGATAAAGGTCCGCAAAAGAATGACTTTACCGTGGCTGCCACTGTAAGCTATGACAATACCGTCATGCAGAACGCTATGCCGGGCAATCAGTTTAGCTATTCATTGCCCGTTCAGTCCACCAACTGGAACGACAAGGATCTCCGCGTCGGCATCGAAGGTGGATGGTTCTTCCTTGACGAATGGAAACTGGTATTGGGAGGCGGCATGAGCATCACCAAGCATCCGGGGTATGCGGCTGTGCCGGGCACAATCGATGAAAACACCTCTACAGATGTAAATGATGGCTCAATTCCTGATTACAATGCAGTAGCCGATCAGAACTTCCTGCAATTCAATGTTTACACAGGAGTAGACCGCTACTTCAAGACAAAAGTTGACGGCTTGTATCTGTATGCCGGCGCAAGAGTGGGTTATGCTTACGGACGTAACGTTTCATTTACGGACGATGAATATAACCTTGGCAAATCGGTAGGTGAAGCTTTCAACATCCGCGGCGCATTGACCGGCGGTGTAGAATATTACATCACTGACGGGCTGTTTGTAGGTGCACAGGTTGATCCGTTCGCTTACACTTATTCCAAGAACTTGGTTAAGCCGCAGGAAGGACTGAGCAACCTCGATGGAAACAGTCATAACTATTCCATCTTAGCCGCTCCGACCATCAAGATCGGCTTCAAGTTTTAAGAAGCGAATATATAAATTCAAGTTAAATTCAAGTTTTAATAAGTAGAAAAACCCGGCTTCGCTGTGACAGCGAGGCCGGGCTCTTTTTATCCGGTCCGGAAGAAAGCAGTCCTTCTTCCGGAATCGTTTATCCGAGTGTTGTCTCTCCTTCGATGTATTGTTCCAGGAAAAAGTTTTCTCCATCAAACACGGCATACGAAAAGTCATTGATCCAGTCGCCCAGAATGGTAAGGCGTGTATCCCGCGTCAGCATCAGATCGAGCATGATGTGACGATGCCCGTAGATGAAATAGTTGATATCCGGATGATTCTTCAGGTATTCTTTGGTATAAAGCACCAGAGGTTCCTTGTCTTCACCCATGTATTCCGGTTCACGTCCGTTCTCACGCTTCATGCGGCTATGTTTTGCCCACTCCAGACCGAAGTCAATACTCCAGCGCGGATGAAGCGAAGAAAACATTCGCTGCAGAAGTTTGCTGTGGAACATGGCACGAAGGAACTTGAATTTACGATCATTATCTCCCAGTCCGTCACCATGGGCCAGATAAAATTCCTTGCCGTAAATCTCGCAGGTGAGCGGTTCGCGATGGATCGTCACACCACATTCCTTTTCCAGATAATCACCACACCAGATGTCGTGGTTACCAATAAAAAAGTGTACTTCCACTCCTTTGTCTGTCAGTTCAGACAATTTTCCCAGGAATCGTGTATAACCTTTGGGGACGACCAGCTTGAATTCATACCAGAAATCGAACATATCACCAAGCAGGTAAACAGCCGATGCGCGGTCTTTAATGCTATCCAGAAAATTCACCAGTCTCCGCTCCTGGGTACGCCCGTGCGGAATTGCCCGTGAGCCCAGATGGGCATCCGAGAGAAAATAAACATTCTTCATCGCTTGTTCCATAGTCGTCTCTTTTTATTGATAGCTTGCTGCAACAGGCCTCATCTTACAGGAAGCCCAGCTCCAGTTTTGCTTCTTCGGTCATCATATCCTTGTCCCATTCCGGTTCGAACACCAGATTGACTTGCGCAGCTTTCACTCCGTCTACGGATTCTACTTTCTGACGCACGTCTTCCATGATAAACTCTGCTGCCGGACAGTTGGGAGCCGTCAGAGTCATATCGATCGTCAGTTCACCGTCATCCTGCAGGTCTATCTTGTAAATCAGTCCCAGGTCATATACGTTGACCGGAATTTCCGGGTCGTACACGGTTTTCAGCATATCGATAATCCGTTCCTCTATCTTCAGTTTTGCTTCGTTGTCCATATAATCAAGCTTTTATATTACGAGAGCACAAAAATAACAATTTTATTTTCCATACACAACATTCAGAGCCTGCCTTCGTCAGCATAGCTGTAATAACCGCCGTCGGAAACGATCAGATGATCGAGCATCCGGATATTCATCACTTTGGCTGCCTGACTGAGCGCCTGGGTCAGACGGTCATCGTCCGTGCTGGGACGGGTGTTTCCCGAAGGATGATTGTGACAAAGCACCAGTGCCGTGGCCCGTTTCAGAAGGGCTTCCCTCAAAATGCAGCGGACATCTACCTGCGTGGAAGCCAGTCCGCCCTGACTGATACGCAGGGCATCTATCAGACGGGAGGCCTGATTGAGCAGCATCACCCAGCATTCTTCGACAGGAAGATCGCACATCAGGGGATGAAAATAAAGGAAAATGTCTTGTGAACAACGCACCCGGAGACGTTCTGACGGCCCTTCGTCTTTACGGCGTTTGCCCAGTTCCGAAGCAGCAAGAATAGTAATGGCCTTGGCCGGCCCGATGCTTTATAGGCACAAAGATCGTCCACGCTGCGCTTGCCGAGTTCGCTCAGGCTGTTCCTGCAGTCATCAAGAACCTTACGCATCAGTTCCACTGCCGAATCTTCCGTATTGCCCGAACCGATCAGAATGGCAAGCAGTTCGGCATTGCTCAAGGCTCCCGGGCCATGAAGCATCATTTTTCACGCGGACGGTCTTCTTTTCGCCCATTGATTGATGTTGAGCTTTTCATTACTCATTATTGGTAAAAGTTTTTCTCGAAAGCGGAGAAAGAATCCTTGCCCAGCACACAACGTTTCCACCAGGCCCGCAGGAATCCGCTTCCATATCCTGTTAACTGTATGAACGCTGCAACCACGGAAAGCATACCTATTTTCAGACTTTTATTTTGCAAAGAAGAGTCCACGCAGATAATCAGGGCAAACAAGGCCAGCAGCAACAGGCTCCAGGGGCACACCAGTGCTGCAAGCAGAACCAGCACGACACCGACGGTAAAGGCAGCCGGAAGCAGATGAACCAGCTTCAGTGACTCGGGATATTTCTTATAAAGATTGATACGTGCGATGCCGGAATTATGCACCTGTTTGAAGAATTTCTTCAGATCGGTACGCCGTTTGTGCCATACCCATGCTTCAGGAAACAGGCGGCAGCGATAGCCTCCCTTGAAAATCCGGATACTGAAATCAATATCTTCGCCGAAACGCATGCGGGAAAATCCGCCCAATGCCCGATAAACTTCCGTCCGCACTCCCATGTTAAAGCTGCGGGGATAGAACTTATCCATTTTCTTCTTACCGCCACGGATGCCTCCGGTCGTAAAAATGAAGTCATGGCATAGTTGATGGCTTTCTGTACGTCTGTAAAAGAATCATGTGCCCGGTCGGGTCCTCCGAAGGCATCTGCCGGTTCACGCCCCAACTCTGCTTCAATAGCTTCCAGATAACCGGGCGGCAATACACAGTCTGAATCCAGAATCAGCACGTAAGTACCCTGACTACGTTCCACTCCGTAGTTGCGGGTCTGCCCGGGACCGGAATTGGGCTTATTATAATAATGTATATCCAGACAAGCGGTGTACTTCTCCACCACATCCTTGCAAGGAACGGCAGAACCGTCTTCCACTACGATCACTTCAAAGTCCTTGAAACGCTGTTCCGTCAGACTCTGCAACAGTTCGTCCACTTCATCAGGACGATTATATACAGGAATAATCAGAGAATATTTCATAAGTGCTGTTTCTGTTAACCGTACAAATATACACTTTTCTTATTCCATCGAATCATGCCACAATTCATTTTTTCCCTTTTTTTCTGTTACAAAAACCGTAACTTTACGTTTAGCTTTATGAAAACAAACAAGAACGGCCATAACAAAACATGAGCAAAGAAACACTGACATCCACTTTCACCGAACTGAGGAAGGGTTTTCTCAGGCTTGCCATGCGCTTTCTTCCCAGCCAGGAAGACGCTGACGATGCCCTGCAGGAGCTTTCTTCCGCCTGTGGAAACAGGCAGACCGGATCAGTTCGCGTGAAGAGGCGGAAGCGCTGACGGTGGTAACGGTCAAGAATCTGTGCATTGATATCCTGCGCCGCAGAAGTCACCTGCAGACAGTAGAACTGGACGAAAACAGAGACAATGCGGTGGGCGATCCGGAATCGGAAGCCCAGGAAAGGGAGGAGCGTTTCCGGATCATCGAAAGAATCATAGAACTTCATCTGACCCCGCTCCAGAGACAAATCCTGCACATGAAAGAGTATGAAAATAAAGATTATGAAGAAATTGCGGAAATATTGGGCATGCAGCCCCCGGCTGTCCGCATGCAAATGTCGAGAGCCAGAAAAGAAATCAGAGCATGTTACTTAAAACAAATGGAACGATGAAACGAAACGAACGTACATATCAACAGTGGAAAGACCTGGCAGAGCGCTACTTCGAAGCCGAAACAACTCCCGAAGAGGAAAAGGAGCTGGCTTGTTTCCTGGCTACTCCCCTATCACAGAGCAAAGATTTCGAAGAGCTCCGTGCCGTTATGGGCTTTATGGCAATGGGACGCGCAACACATCGTAAACGACAAGTTCACACATTCCGCTATGCCGCTGCAGCAGCTGTAACAGGCATCTTGCTGACGGCTACGGTCTGGCAACTGGCCGGAACAAAGGATGTCTGCGTTGCCTACATCAATGGCGAACGCATTACCGATACAGAAACCGTACTGAACGAAGCAATGAAATCTGTCGGGAAGGTACGTCACAATCCGGAAGAAGCAAACAGTCTGGAGAAACAACTTACCGATATTTTCCAGACGCTGGAAGAAAAGGATACTTTGTCTGTCAACTGATAATACAATGCTTATGATACAACGATGGATAGGAATAGGAATACTTTCACTGCTGGCTCTGCCTTTAATGGCCCAGAAGGGACTGCAGGTGAATACCTTGTTCGACGGACGTTTTAAAAAAGATCACAGAGCCGTAGAAGTGCTTATCAAAGGAAAGGAGTTGAAGAAATATCACCTGAGCCTGTTCAGAAGCCTTACGGTGACCAATGCTCCGGCCGTTTTCCGGGAAATGGAAACGCTGGTCTGTCAGGATGCAAAAAGTGCCGTGGACAAGGAAGTAGGTACAATCGGGAACCGTCTGTACTATGCTTCTACTGTTTTTCGGAAGAAGAAGGAACTTCAGATACCTCTTCTACCGCAACACTTCCGTAAAGCCCGAAAGAGAAAAGCTGCCGGAGGCTACGGTCGTCTACATGGAGGGGCAAGTCACCCTGGAAGAACTCAAACAATTATTTCAATAAGAATAACAATTAACACAGATAGCATATGAAAAAAATAATCTTACTGGTAACAAGTTTCCTCTTTATGGCAGATATGTATGCCCAAACAAGAGATTCACTGGAAGTAACTCATACAGTCAGCATAGAAAACCCTGACCGGGTAACATTGCGACAATCAGACAAACAACTGACAGTTGAAATAGAAGGGGAAAATGGGAATCCGGATTTTCATTATGTACGCGAAGTCAACCTTTCTGGATCTGAGTCCTCCGTAACCAAAGAACGGAATGGCAACTGGGACTTCAACATACCTTTCCGCAAACAGACTGCACAAGGCAAGCGCAAACGTAATGCTGTAATTCTGAAAGATCTCAAACTGGGATTATCAACCGCCCTCAATACTCCGGCCGGCATGGATGTCAATATGGCTTCTTCCTGGGAAATTACGACTCCTACATTGGGCTGGGCTTACTATCCCTGGCGGACAAACACTTATTTCTCTATCGGAATAGCAGGAAGCTGGCGAAATTACCGAATGACCGGCAAACAGCGTTTCATTAAGGAAGGCAGTAATCTGGTGCTGGGAAGTTATCCGGAAGGAGCAGATATCCAGTTCTCACGCATCAAGATTTTCAGCTGGTCGGTTCCGATGATGATCAGTCACAAATTCAAAAACGGACTGGGATTTGATCTGGGAGCCATTATCAACTTCAATACGCATGCCAGCCTGAAAACCCGCTACAAGCTGGACGGGGAATCCTATAAAATAACCGACAACAATATCCACCAGACTCCCGTCACGGTTGATCTTCAGGCTTCTTTCCAATGCAAGATTATCGGTATCTACGTGAAATACAGTCCGTGCCAGATTTTGGATGCGGCCTATGGACCTAAGTTCTCAGCTTTATCCGCAGGTATTGTTCTGTTCTGATGCGATTACACCAACAGTATAAAAACAACGGCAGCCATTCTTCCGAAGAAGGATGGCTGCGTCTTATAAGGATAAATCAATTATGCTTTTACGCGACCAACGTAAGAACCGTCACGAGTGTCAACTTCGATGATTTCATCCTGGTTGATGAACAAAGGCACACGTACAGTAGCACCGGTTTCAACAGTTGCAGGTTTTGTTGCATTGGTAGCTGTATCGCCCTTCAGACCCGGTTCAGTGTAAGTAACCTTCAGCTGAACTTTCACCGGCAACTCAGCAAACAAGATAGTTTCTGTAGAAGCGTCAGATACAACATCGATCACCATTCTTCTTTCAGGAAGTCTACACCTTCAATCAGGTCGTGAGCGATAGGAACCTGTTCGTAAGTTTCCTGATTCATGAAGATATAGTCTTCACCTTCTTTATAAAGGAACTGATAAGGACGACGTTCTACACGTACATCTTCCAGCTTTTCACCGATATTGAAACGACGTTCCAACACGTAACCGTCTACAACATCTTTCAGTTTAGTACGCATGAAAGTGTTACCCTTACCCGGTTTTACATGCAGGAAATCAATACAGAAATACAGCTTACCGTCCATACGGATCGCAGTTCCGATTTTAATGTCTTGAGCGTTAATCATAACTAGTATTCTTTTATTAATGTGATTATAAATTATTCTATAACTGAATTCGGCTGCAAAATTAATCTAAATCACGAAAAACACAAAAAGTTTTGTCTAAAAATGACTTAGCCCTTTGTATATTAAAAAAAAGTCACTAATTTTGCAGCCCGAACGCATAGAATAATAACATAAATAGTATATACGAAAATGAAAAGAACATTCCAACCCTCTAACAGAAAGAGAAGAAACAAACACGGTTTCCGTGAAAGAATGGCTACCGCAAACGGTCGCCGAGTATTGGCTGCACGTCGCGCTAAAGGCCGCAAGAAATTAACTGTATCTGACGAATACAACGGAGTTAAAGCATAACCGTGTGCGTTGGAAATAGAATTTAAGAAGGTCTCGTCTCCGGACGATGTTTCTTCTTTACAGGCGCGGATTACGCGGATTACACGGATTCTTAGTTGTCCGCGTAATCAAACGTAATCCGCGCCTGATTTATTTTAAAAGTATTATATGGTTACACTGAAAGATTTCTTTTCATTCCAAAAGAACCGTTTCTTCTGGATTAATCTGATAGCCATGATCGTGGTTATCATTGCAGTGTGCTGGGGCACATTATACGGACTGGATATTTATACCCATCACGGTGAATCTTACGTTGTTCCCAACGTGAAGAACAAGAGCATGCTGGAAGCAGAGAAATCACTGAATGCCCAGCAACTGAAAGCAATTATCGTTGACTCCAGCTATGTCAAAGGTATGCCGGCCGGCATGGTACTGGAACAGACTCCCGTGGGCGGTTCGCGGGTAAAGGAAGGACGGGCTGTCTATCTGACCGTTACAACCAGCGATGTTCCATTGGTCAAACTTCCGGACCTGATCGACAACAGTTCGCTTCGCCAGGCTGCAGCCAAACTAAAATCCATCGGCTTCAGACTGACAGAACCGGAATACATTGCTGGTGAGCAGGACTGGGTATACGGAATCAAGTACCGGGGACGGGCACTTCAGACAGGAGACAAAGTTCCTCATGAAGCCTTGCTTACCTTATGTGTCGGGAATAAGAAGCTTCAGGATTCACTGGCTGTAGATTCATTCTCCATTCAGACGGAAATGAATACAGAAGAAGACCAACCGCAAGTAGATGATTCGTGGTTTTAATAACCTATAAAACAAACTGTAACGAATGGCAGAAGACTATATAGATGAACTGGACGAAACGCTGGATGATTTGGAACCGGTCAGCGGAACACCCGAACTTTATGAGCATTTCCGGGTGGTAGTGACAAAGGACAAAGTCCCGTACGAATAGATAAATATCTTTTTGAACGTATTGTCAATGCTTCACGTAACCGTATACAGACAGCAGCCGATGCCGGATTCGTTATGGCTAACGGAAGGCCTGTCAAAAGCAGCTACAAAGTCAAGCCGCAGGACGTACTGACCGTTATGATGGACAGACCTCGCTACGAGAACGACATCATTCCGGAAGATATTCCGCTGGATGTTGTGTATGAAGACGAGGATCTGATGGTTATCAACAAACCGGCCGGACTGGTGGTTCATCCGGGATGCGGCAATTACCACGGAACACTGGTCAATGCAATTGCATGGCATCTGCGTGACGTTCCAACATATAATCCCAACGATCCGCAAGTGGGACTGGTACACCGTATCGATAAAGATACTTCCGGGCTGCTGGTTATTGCCAAGACACCTGATGCGAAAACAAACCTGGGATTACAGTTCTACAATAAAACAACCAAGCGCGAATATAATGCCTTGTCTGGGGAATCGTGGAAGAGGACGAAGGTACCATCACCGGAAACATCGGCCGGAATCCGCGGGACCGCATGCAAATGGCAGTAATGTCTGACCCTACTCAGGGAAAACATGCCGTTACTCATTATCAGGTATTGGAACGGCTGGGATATGTCACACTGGTAAAATGTGTACTCGAAACCGGACGTACGCATCAAATCCGTGTGCACATGAAACACATCGGACATGTACTTTTCAATGACGAACGGTATGGAGGCCATGAAATTTTAAAAGGAACTCATTTCAGTAAATACAAACAATTCGTTAATAACTGCTTCGATATTTGCCCCCGACAGGCTCTTCATGCCAAGACGTTAGGCTTCGTGCATCCCCGTACGAAAGAAGAGATGTTCTTTACTTCAGAACTGCCTGAAGACATGACCCGTCTGCTGGAGCGATGGAGAACCTATATCAGCAACAGAGAATAATTATGAAACGTACAATTGCTATTGTAGCAGGAGGAGACTCTTCCGAACACGGAGTTTCCATGAAAAGTGCAGAAGGTATCTATTCCTTCATCGATCAACAAAAATACAACCTCTACATTGTAGAGCTTACACACAAAAGCTGGGAAGCAATCTTGCCGGACGGAACACGCGCCGCAATCGACAAGAATGATTTCAGTTTCGAAGAAAACGGGAAAAGAATCAAGCCGGACTTCGCTTATATCACCATTCATGGAACTCCGGGAGAGAACGGAATCCTGCAAGGTTACTTTGAACTGATAGGCATGCCCTATTCCACCTGTGACGTACTGGTATCAGCCTTGACCTTCAGCAAATTCCTGCTTAACCAATACCTGAAAGGGTTTGGTATCCGCGTAGCCGAATCCTTACTGGTGAAGAAAAAGAACGGTATCACCGACGAACAGGTCATGGAAACCATCGGACTTCCCTGCTTCATCAAGCCGAATGCCAGCGGTTCCAGTTTCGGAGTTACCAAAGTAAAGACCAAAGAGCAGATTCAGCCTGCCCTGGAAGCAGCGTTCAAGGAATCAGACGATGTAATGATTGAAGCCTTTATGGACGGAATTGAACTGGCTAACGGTTGCTACAAGACCCACGACAAATCAGTGGTATTTCCGATCACTGAAGTCGTAAGCAAAAATGAATTCTTTGACTTTAATGCCAAATACAAAGGTGAGGTAACTGAAATTACACCGGCACGCCTCAGCCCGGAACTGACTCAGCGGGTACAGCAACTGACTTCTGCTATCTATGATATTCTGGATTGCAAAGGTATTGTACGCGTAGATTACATTATTACGGAAGGCGACAAGATCAATATGCTCGAGATTAACACCACGCCAGGTATGACAGCTACCAGCTTTATCCCACAGCAGGTACGTGCCGCCGGACTGGATATTAAGGATGTCATGACAGACATCATTGGAGATCATTTCCGTCAATAAAAACCGGATACAGAACTTAGGAAAGTGTGTGAAAACGGGAAACAGTATACCATCAAACCTGCCCGTTTCACACACTTCTTTGTATGAAAATATCCTGCACGCATTTTATTTGTCAGAATATTTATTAACTTTGCCTTACATTAAACTATTAATTGTAAGTTGAGATGAACATTCCTGCCGAGTTTGACGAAATACGGCCCTATTTGCCTGAAGAACTTCCTCAGATTTTCGAGGAATTGATAGCTGATCCTACTTTCCAGGACATTATGACTCGCATCATTCCTGATGTGCCTGTTGAAATCCTCTGTGCAAAACTTCGCCAGTGCAAAACCAATCTGGAAGTACAGAAAACCTTTTTCCACAAGCTGCTTCATGACATCATGGATCAGCATAGTGACGGATTCGACATGGACACCTCATCTCTGAATGATAAAACAAGAAACTATACTTTCGTTTCTAATCACAGAGACATCGTACTCGACCCGGGATTCCTTTCCGTTGGTTTGCTGGATAACGGATTTCCGAACACGGTAGAAATCGCAATCGGTGACAATCTGTTGATTTTCCCCTGGATAAAGAAACTGGTACGTGTCAACAAGGCATTCATCGTACAGCGTACAATCAACCGCAAGCAGATTCTGGAATCTTCCATGCGCATGTCCCGCTACATCCACTTTGCCCTGACTCAAAAGAAAGAAAATATCTGGATAGCCCAACGGGAAGGACGGGCTAAGGATTCTAATGACCGGACACAGGAGAGCGTACTGAAAATGCTGGCAATGGGAGGAGAAGGTGATTATGTTGACCGTCTGAAGGAACTCAACATCGTTCCGACTTCCCTGTCATACGAATATGACCCATGCGACTATCTGAAGGCTATGGAAATGCAGCAGAAACGGGATATCGAAGGATTCAAGAAAAGCCAGGAGGACGATTTGCAAAACATGCAGACCGGTATCTTCGGCTATAAAGGACATGTACATTTCCAGACAGCTCCCTGTATCAACGAAGAGCTGGAAGCTTTCCGCGGACTTCCCAAAACAGAAGTGTTTGCACGGACAGCCAGTCTGATCGATCACTACATCCATCTCAACTACCGCTTATATCCGGGAAATTACATTGCATGTGATCTGTTGGAAGGAAACCAGCACTTTGCTTCCCGATATACAACGGAAGACGTAGCCCGATTCAATACTTATCTCCAGAAAAAACTGGATATGATTTCGCTTCCCGACAAAGACGAACAATTCCTGCGGAAATGCATGCTGACCATGTATGCCAATCCGGTCATCAACCATCAGAAAGCTCTGGAAGAATGAGATCTCTGCTGATTCTGCTTCTTTGTACAGTCATTCTGGGCTCTTGCAGGAAGAATATGTATACCCCAGCGTTGTGACTGAATTCATAGATGCCAGGACTAACGGAGAAGGAAAACTTACCTGGCTTATTACGGACCAGGGTGATACGCTTGATATTCAGGAACGCTCCGGACTGGACGGGCTTTGTGCCGACAGTACTTATCGTACAATTACAATTTACGAACACCTGGAAGAAGAAGCTTCACAGACATATCCCATGGTAAAGGTATATTCTGTCCAGCAAATCTTATCTATTTCTCCGGTTGACAAAAATAATTTTTCACCCGGAGAAATAAGTACGGATCCACTCGACATCCAAAGCATCTGGAGATCCGGGAATTATCTGAATCTGATTCTCCTGCCCTTAGTCAAAGAAGGCAAACATATTTATATGGCAGTAGAAACAGAACTCACCCGCCACTCCGACGGACATCAGACGCTGAATCTCATCCTCCACCATGACCGCAATGGAGATGAAGAAGCTTTCACCCGCAAAACATATCTTTCCATTCCTCTAAGCACTTATAAAGGGAAATTACAGGAAGGAGACAGTATCACCCTTACACTGAATACCTATCAGGAAGGAATGACCAGCCGTAGTTTTGCCTATTAATAGAAATCAATACAAATAAACGATATGATAAAAAGTCTCTATTTCATGTTTTTCGTATGCATTGCCCTATGGGGACTGATTGCATGCGGAAGCAGTTCTAAAAATGATTTTCCCAATCTATCCCCTGATGAATTTGAACGTCTCATCCAGGATGAAAATGTACAACGGTAGATGTGCGTACCGTAGCAGAATACAGCGAAGGTCATATTCCGGGAAGTATTAACATCAATGTACTGGATGAACAGTTTGCGGCTTATGCTGATGAGCTTTTGGACAAGAATGAACCTGTTGCTGTCTATTGCAAAAGCGGAAGAAGAAGCCGAAATGCTGCCCGCCTGCTGAGCCAGAAAGGCTTCAAGGTCTATAATCTGGACAAAGGATTTGAAAGCTGGAAAGAAAACGGAAAAGAAATTGAAAATAACAGAATAAGCTGTTTCAAGAACGGGGATTTACTTTTTTATCCAAAAGGTCTGAAGAAAAGTTAAATCCCCGCTTTCTATTATAAAGCCTCCAACATTCGTTTCAGAACGACAGTTGCTGATATCTCACGGTTGGCAGCTTCAGGAATAACCAGTGATGTAGGCGATTCAATTACATCGTCTGTCACAATCATGTTCCGGCGAACCGGCAGACAATGCATAAAGAAGGCATTATTGGTCAGTGACATGTGAGCCGTATCAACAGTCCAGCTCATATCTTTACTCAGGATTTTTCCATAGTCATCCGGATTGGTAACTCCCGGACAAGCCCAGTTCTTCGCATAGATGAAATCTGCTCCTTCAAAAGCTTTCAACTGATCATATTCCACTTTCGCACCACGCACAAACTTCGGATCAAGTTCATATCCGTGAGGATGAGTTATGACAAAGTCTACGTCTGCTTCATTCATAAAATCAGCAAAAGAATTCGGTACAGCCTGCGGCAAAGCACGGGGATGAGGAGCCCATGCCAGAACAACTTTCGGACGTTCCTTCCGCTTATACTCCTCAATGGTTATCAAATCAGCAAAAGCCTGCAAGGGATGTCCGGTAGCAGCTTCCATGGAGAATACAGGTTTCCCGGAATACTGAATAAACTGATTCAGAATTTTTTCCGTATAATCATCTTCCCGGTTCTCGAAACGGGCAAACGAACGAACTCCGATAATATCACAATAGGAAGCCATCACCGGAATAGCTTCCAGCAGATGTTCACTCTTGTCACCATCCATCACAACACCACGTTCTGTTTCCAGTTTCCAGGCTCCCTGGTTAACATCAAGTACAATGACATCCATTCCCAGATTACGGGCAGCCTTTTGTGTGCTAAGACGAGTACGCAAACTGTTGTTGAAGAAAATCAGCAAACAAGTCTTATGCTTGCCAAGTGATTCGTATTTATAACGATCTTTCTTGATTTCAAATGCTTCCGAGAGGGCCGTTTTCAGATCTCCCAAATCAAATACATTGGTATAAATTCTCATATTCTCAACAGACTTAAAAAATAATTCTATGCAGCAAATGTACAATTTTAAGTATGATTTACGCAAAAATATCATTAAAAAACAAGATATCTGACAATATTTGACAAAACTTTCTTATCTTTGGATAAAGAATAGAGAGATTATAAATCCTGTTTTATTAACCCTTAAAAACTTAAGATTATGGGAGCCAAGACGTACGGATCATTAGTAGAAGTTTTCAGAGGCAGCCTCTGGGAAGCTGAATTAGTTAAAGGCTTGCTGACCTCAGCCGGTGTAGAAGCATGATAAAGGATGAAACATTGTCTGCTATCGCCTCTCCTTATAGCAATACCGAAGGAGGTGTCTTAGTTATGGTTAATAAGGAGGAAGAAGTTTATGCCAAAAAAGTTGTAGCAGAAAGAAAAGCATGAAGAATAAAATTTCCGCAGCCTTTGCTGCACTTTGCCTGACTGTGTCTCCGCTGGAAGCACAGGATTTAAAAACCACAACATGGTCTTCATTCGGTGTATCGTTTAAAGCACCAAGTGACATCACAATAGAAGATGATTCAGAAGAGGGGTACATTGTCAGTACCCCTACCTATTATATTACAGTTCAATTACTGGAAGGAGAAGGACTGAAACAAAGCGAACTGGCCTCAGAGCTCAAGAATATCGCAACTGACGATGAAATAACAGAGCAGTCCTCCGTAACAGAGTTTGAACTTCCACAATTTTACGGAGTACGCCTTCAAGGGAACTGTGACACGGAACAGTGCCTTTACTGCTATTTGCTTGCAAAAGATGAAAGCTGCGGTTTCTATGTATCCATTACTTACCGTGAGAAAAATGACAAAAAACCGGAAGACATACTGAACAGTTTCAAACTGGAAGAATAACAGATCTATACCTATGAAAAAGACTTATCAATTATATGCACCATGGATTACGGCACTTTTGATTGCTCTCACTCCTTTCTTGCTCAGTTCTGATATATTCCATAACAAGAAAGAAGAAAAGGAAGAGATCATGAATACAGTTGTATTCCAGTTCCTGACAGCATTGAATTCTGCGGAACAAAAATTGACCTGACCCGCTATGACCGGCGCGAACGAATGGATCGGGAACTGATGGCATTTACCTACATGCACAGCACTTCGCTGCAGATCATCAAACGTGCTAACCGGTACTTTCCTATTGTAGAGCCTATTCTGAAAAAGAACGGTATACCCGATGATTTCAAATATCTCATGGTTATTGAAAGCAACCTCAACCCTCAGGCTCGCTCACATGCCGGAGCGGCCGGGCTCTGGCAGTTCATGCCGGGAACAGCCCGTGAGTTTAATCTGGAGGTAAATAATCATGTAGATGAACGCTATCATGTTGAAAAGTCTACACAGGCTGCCTGCAAATACCTCAAACAGGCATATGCACGCTTCGGCAACTGGGAAAGTGTTGCAGCTTCCTATAATGCGGGACAAGGACGTATCTCCAAACAAATGGACAGCCAATATGCGGACAATGCACTCGACTTACAGCTTGTAGAAGAAACAGCCCGCTATGTATATCGCATTCTGGCAGCTAAAATGATGCTGACCAATCCCAAACAATTCGGATTCCGGTTAAATCCAGCGACCTTTATCCGATTATTCCTTATCGGAACATTACAGTCGAAGAAAGTATCGATGACTTGGCCCGCTTTGCAAAGGGACAGGGCATTAATTATGCGCTGTTACGCAACATGAACCCCTGGCTAAGAAGTTCTTCACTTCCGAATCACGGAAAAAAGAAATACATTCTGGCCATTCCGGATAAGGAAAAAATGCATTATAACCCTAAAGTAACAATCCCCTATAATCGAAACTGGGTAACAGAATAGATTTATCTTTTAAACTATAATACCTATACACATGAAAAAACAACTTTTATTAGGCATCCTAGGCTCCTGCATATTTACCGGTCAGGCTCAGACCTTCAAAGAATGGCAGGATGCCGAAATCAATGCGATCAACAGAGCACCGATGCATGCCAACTTTTTCGCTTACGAAAACACAGACGCTGCTACCAAGGCCGTTAAAGAAAAATCTGCCAATTACATGAGCCTCAATGGTACCTGGAAATTTTTCTGGGTCAAAGATGCAGATGCACGTCCTACCGATTTCTGGAAAACAAGCTTCAATGACAAAGGTTGGGACAACATGCAGGTTCCTGCCGTATGGGAATTGAACGGCTACGGAGACCCTATCTATGTCAATGTCGGATATCCCTGGAGAAATCAGTTCAAGAACAACCCGCCTTACGTGCCCACTGAAGGTAATCATGTCGGATCCTATCGCCGGGAAATTACGATTCCGGCAGACTGGAACGGAAAAGAAATCTACGCTCACTTCGGAGCTGTTTCTTCCAACATGTATCTATGGGTTAATGGACGTTTTGTCGGTTACAGTGAAGACAGCAAACTGGAAGCAGAATTTAACCTGACCCCGTATCTGAAAGCAGGACAGAAGAATCTGATCGCTTTCCAGGTATTCCGCTGGTGTGATGGAACCTATCTGGAAGATCAGGATTTCTTCCGCTATACCGGCGTTGCCCGCGACTGTTATCTGTATGCCCGCAACAAAAAACGAATTGATGATATCCGTGTTACTCCAGACCTGGATCAGGAATACAAGAATGGTTCACTGGACATCAACCTTAACCTGAAAGGAAGTGCTAACGTAGCTCTTGAACTGTTGGATGCACGCAATCAGGTAGTTGCTTCTACTGAAGTTAAAGGTTCCGGAAAGGTCAGCACAACTCTGAATCTGGAAAACCCGAAGAAATGGACAGCTGAAACCCCGTATCTGTATACGCTGCGGGCTACACTGAAAGAAGGAAACAAAACCACCGAAGTGGTTCCTGTCAAAGTAGGTTTCCGCAAGATAGAACTGAAAAATGCACAGATTCTGGTGAACGGACAACCCGTTCTCTTCAAAGGAGCTGACCGTCATGAAATGGATCCCGACGGAGGATATGTTGTATCACGCGAACGCATGATCCAGGATATCCAGCTGATGAAACAGTTCAACCTGAATGCAGTCCGTACCTGCCACTATCCGGATGACAGTTTCTGGTATGAATTATGTGACAAATATGGTATTTATGTCGTAGCAGAAGCCAATGTTGAATCTCACGGAATGGGATACGGAGAAGAAACTCTGGCAAAAAATCCTTCATTCAAGAAAGCGCACATGGAACGCAACCAGCGTAACGTACAGCGCAACTTCAATCACCCGAGTATCATTTTCTGGTCATTAGGCAACGAAGCCGGATATGGTCCGAACTTCGAAGCTGCTTACGATTGGATTAAAGCAGAAGATCCCAGTCGCGCCGTTCAGTTTGAACAGGCTGGTTACAGTGGAAAGACCGATATCTTCTGTCCGATGTACTATGATTATCAAGGCTGTATAAACTACTGCGAAGATGACTCCAAACAAAAACCATTGATCCAGTGTGAATATGCACACGCCATGGGTAATTCACAGGGTGGTTTCAAGGAATACTGGGACATCATCCGCAAATACCGAAATATCAGGGAGGATTCATCTGGGACTTCATAGATCAGGGTATCCGCTGGAATGGTAAAGACAACAAGATGATTTATGCATACGGAGGCGATTTCAATAATTTTGATGCCAGCGACAACAATTTCTGCTGCAACGGACTGGTTAATCCGGATCGTCAGCCGAACCCGCACATGCATGAAGTAGGCTATTTCTATCAGAACATCTGGACAACAGGCAGCGATTTGAAAAACGGAGAGATCAATGTTTATAATGAAAACTTCTTCCGCGATCTGTCTGCCTACACCATGGAATGGGATTTGCTCAAGAATGGAAAGATCGTTCGCAGCGGCCTCATCGAGAACCTGAATGTAGCTCCTCAGCAGACAGCGAAACTGAAACTGGATCTGGGAAAGACCTGCACCTGTGCAGAATGGCTGTTAAATGTCAGATATATCCAGAAAAATCGTGAAGGAATGATCCCGGCAGGACATGTGGTCGCTAAAGATCAGCTGGTGATCAACGGCTACAAGGCACCTGAAATGAAATTCGAGAATATTACCGAAAGTAATCAACCTGTCATTGTTCCTCAAGCAGACGACAAGAACCGTAACCGACTGGTTATTACCGGAGAAAATTTCAACATCCAGTTTGACAAAGCCAATGGTTATTTAAGCGCCTATACAGTCAACGGACTTGACATGATCAAAGAAGGTGAAGCTTTGACTCCTAATTTCTGGCGTGCCCCGACAGACAACGACTTTGGTGCCGGACTTCAGAGACGATATGCAGCATGGAAGAATCCGGGTATCAAGTTACTGTCAATGAAACATGAAACTGTTGACGGAAAGGTTGTCGTTTCTGCCAACTACGAAATGAAAGAAGTTTCAGCCAAACTTGCTCTCACCTACACCATCAACAACCAGGGAGCTATTAAAGTTACCCAGAAAATGACTGCAGACAAAGCAGCAAAAGTTTCCAATATGTTCCGCTTTGGTATGCAGCTTGTCATGCCGAAATCTTTTGAACAGATTTCCTATTATGGACGTGGCCCTGTTGAAAACTATAGTGACCGTAATCACTCTACCGATCTGGGCATTTATAATCAGACCGTAAGTGAACAGTTCTACGCTTATGTACGTCCGCAGGAAAACGGTAACAAGACAGACATTCGCTGGTGGAAACAACTGAATGCGGCAGGCGACGGACTTCAGTTCATTGCCGAGGCACCGTTCTCAGCTTCTGCCCTGCATTATACAATTGCCTCACTTGACGACGGAGCACAGAAGAATCAAAGCCACTCCAATGAAGTGAAAGAAGCCGATCTGACCAATGTACTGATCGATAAAGCACAAATGGGACTCGCATGTGTCAACAGCTGGGGTGCTATTCCCGAGCCACAATACCTGCTCCCGTATGGAGACTATGAATTTACATTCATCATGATGCCGGTACAGCATAGCATGACAATCGAATAAAAAAGTCAATTCGCTCTTTATAGAATGTATGGGTCTTTTGATAAAAGACAACACTTATCAACAAGGCTCATACATTCTTTTTTATCACAGAAATAATATTGTCAGGAAGATCCGACAATGATTTTAACAGGTTATATGAATTTAACCGGACTGTTCATGCAGTAAAGTGACAAGTCACTCATTTTTAGAATAGAAACCTCTTAAAATATAATGTTATGAAGCAAAGTTCAAAATGGCTGAGAGCCTTTAATGTTTTTCTGTCTTCCATATTGGCTCTGTTAGGGTATACGTCCTGTGGTGAATCTTCAGTAGAATACGGAACCCCCTATGCAAAGTATGAGATCAAAGGAAAAGTCACAGACAAAGAGAACAAGAATGCAGTGTCAGGAGCACGTGTCATCGTAAAAGCCCTGAATCGGGATTTACGACCTCTATCCTCCTATTTTACGGACACGGTTTACACGGACAAAGAAGGGAATTATATCTATCAGAACGAAGATGCAATGAGTGAAAACTACCAGGTAGTCTGCGAAGATCCGTCAAACACCTACCAGTCTGATTCCACCCGGATAAAAATGGAACCAGAAGGCGGAGAAGGCTGGTATCAGGGTAGTGACAGCCGTACTGTTGACTTTGAGTTAGATAAAAAGAAACCATGAAGACACCGGTAGAACGAATTTCCTTACGCAAGCGGCTTGCTTTGGAAGTATCTCGCCAGGTACGTGAGAACAACAAGAAATTACACCCGTTACGCCAGCTATTCTGGGAGTGCACACAGCGATGCAATATCCATTGCAAGCATTGTGGCAGCGACTGCAAAAGTACAGCAGAAATCCCCGACATGCCTGCGGCTGATTTTCTACGGGTTATTGACAGTCTTACTCCCCATGTCAATCCCCATGAAGTAAACATCATTTTTACAGGAGGCGAGCCATTGGTCCGCAAAGATCTGGAGGAAGTCGGACAGGCCTTATACCATCGTGGCTATCCGTGGAGCATGGTTACCAACGGGCTTTATCTGACCGATTCCCGTCTGCAGCATTTATTGAAAGCCGGACTCCATTCAATAACCATCAGTCTGGACGGATTTGCAGATGATCACAACTGGCTGCGCGGACATCCCCAAAGCTATCAGCAGGCAATGCATGCCATCCGTATGCTGGCACGTGAACAACAATTGACATGGGATGTTGTAACTTGCGTCAACCGCCGGAACTATTCCTACCTGGAGCAACTGAAAGACTCTCTCTATGAAGCCGGTGTCCGCCATTGGCGGTTATTCACCATCTTTCCGGTGGGACGTGCCGCCCATTATCCGGACTTCCAGCTAGAAGATAAAGACTTCAACGGACTCATGGAGTTTATCAGACAGACACGTCAGGAAGGAAAAATCATGGCCAGCTATGGATGCGAAGGCTTCCTGGGAAGTTATGAGGCAGAAGTACGCGACGGCTTTTATACCTGCAATGCAGGAATCAGCGTGGCCTCTGTTCTGGCAGACGGCTCCATCTCAGCCTGTCCAAGCATTCGTTCCAACTATTCTCAGGGAAGTATTTACAAAGATGACTTCATGGAGGTATGGGAAAACCGTTTTCAGCCTTTCCGGGATCGCTCCTGGATGAAAAAGGGAGCCTGTGCTTCTTGCTCCTTCTTCCGTTATTGCGAAGGAAACGGCATGCATCTGCATGACAACAACGGAGAACTGCTGTTCTGTCATCTGGAACGTTTGAAACGGGCCCAGCAGAAGCTATAAAGAAAACGAGGCTGTCTCAAATGACTTTAAGATAGCCTCGTTTATTTGTATTATTCTAATCTAAAAGATTATTCAGCTACCTTAAGGTTGTTCAACATCTTAAAATCTTTTACATCTCCATCTTTATAGTAATATACAAAACCAGATTGTCTACAACGGGCCCCTTGAAATTTAAATTCTGCTTCCCATCTGTAAGTTACCTCATCATCCTCCTCGTTTACTTTTTCGACATTCAAAATATGTACGTTTTGATAATCGGTTCTATTCCTTAGACATGCAGTCACAGACTTTTTAACAGCAGAAATATTATCAGTTATAGATTGTTCTGTGGTGTCATCAGAGTAAGATTTATAATAGGAATTTGGCTATAGTTGATTACTGCGTTGTAAAATGCACATTATCTTCCATCATCGACAGCTCAGTAAAGCATTTGCCTGGTTCGATTCCTTTTTAAGTACAGTTTCCACTACCTTGAACCAGTTCAAATAATTCTGTAGGTATTTCGTGGAGACTCCCCAAAAGACGGAAGCAATCCATTTCTTCAGTCTGCTGTGTAGCGAATTCACATGTTGTAT
>ENA-OQHA01000097-OQHA01000097.1-human-gut-metagenome-genome-assembly--contig:-NODE-97-length-44901-cov-4.538482_pt1 | contig 44901 bp, 40 predicted proteins | sample MGYA00242558_ERZ504707 | MGnify/ENA primary metagenome ERZ504707 (study PRJEB26092, sample SAMD00036197) | human gut metagenome | host: Homo sapiens | study: EMG produced TPA metagenomics assembly of... | reverse complement strand
AATAATAATAAATTCCCGAAACAATATAAAACTCCGAAAGCGCATAACTCAACCGACCTTCCAAACCGTTCTTTTCAAGCGAAGAACGATCCTCATTAAGACGCCGGATGCGTTGCAATGCACTGTTATGATAATCGTAGAACTCCTTGTTCATGGAAGTACGCTGACAGATTTTCATCATCCCGACATCGGCCACCAGACGCTCAATCTCGTTGTTACTGGTTTCTGAAGCCTTTCGGAACAAACGGGCTGCATGCTCGAAGTCCATCCGCATGAATGCACAAAACCCCATGTTGTTCAATGCCTCTGCCCTGCCCGACGCATAGCCGTCGGACAATTTCCAGGCTTCCGTAGCTGCCTTAGAAGATAAAGAAAGATCCTTGTAACGGGCCTCATACGCCACGCGGTTCAATGAATCCACGTGTGCATACATCCTCTGATGTACAGGACGTTTGCACGAAAGCCACAGCATACCACACACGGCACACATCACACACACCAGTCCAATCTTCCGAAATCTCTTCATAAACACGTTCGTACAAGTCCACACAAATGTACGAAGTTCCCCTTTAATAAGCACCCCGCCGTGTGATAAAAAAACAAAAGAGAGATTATAGCGTGCATCTTAACCGCACCGGCTATAACCTCTCTCCCTCAGACATGAGTCCGTCTTGAAACTATTTATTTTTTGACTCTTCCAGAGATACTTTTCTAAATTCTTTCAAAACTTTTTCCAACTCCAAGGATGCCTTACGGGCACGAGTTCCTGCAGCTTTGTTTCCTTTTTCAGCCTGCAATTCAGCATCTGCAACCAAAGCAGCATTCAATTCTTTGATTTTTGCAATTAATTCGTTCATAATTCTGACTATAATTTAAATTAAACGTATTCAAAGTAAATACAATTCCCTCAATGTGATAACTTTACCCTCTCTTTTTTTGCATCTTTTAATACAAAATCTGCAGATTATGCAATTACACAAACTTACCTTCATTTTTATGACCAACCGCGTCTCTGGCATCACTCTGAAACGATTATCTACGTTCATTGACGAGCCACACGATGCGGTCGCCATCACACACCACCCACTGACGCTCTTTCTCAAAACGGGAAAACTTTTTGTCACGCAAATAATTACGTACCGATTTAAAGCCTTTCATTCCAAATGGAATAAATTTGTCGCCCGACTGCCACTTGCGTAAAGTCAATTCCCCATGTACCATTGACGCATCGATATACGCTTCCTCATTAGTATGGGGTACTAAAAAATCGGTATCCACTTCCATTCTCTCCACACACAATTCGGCTGAGGTTCTACTTCTCCTGACGGACGACGTATCAACCGGTCACGATCTATCAGCAACGTCCATTCGCGGCTGTGAAACATCCGCCCTGATTCTCCATGCAACGCACGAAACACATCACTTACCTGTGCCGCATTGAAACCCAAGGGATATAGCAGTTCAAAAAGCAGATTCTGTGCGCCCGACTCTCTGCACAAAGCAGGAATATCAATGGTTTCTCCATCAGGCATCACCCGTTTCCTGGCTACTTGTATGGCCTCCTGATACACTTGCGCCACATCAGCCAACCTGCGTGCGGTTTCCGCAATCGTATCACTCACTGACGGATTGATGGTTTCCAGCATCGGAATCACATTCAAACGAAGCTTGTTGCGCACAAACTCATCCTGCAGTTGGTACTGTCTGTCACATAATCCTGTCCCAACGAAGAAAGATAGTCCAGAATCTCCGCACGACTTACACACAGCAATGGGCGCACTACCTCTCCATTCACCGGGCGGATGCCTTGCAAGCCATTGATACCTGTTCCCCGCACCAGGTTGAGCAGAAAGGTTTCCACACTGTCATCACGGTGATGTGCTACTGCCACTACCTTTGCTCCGCATTCCTGCCGCACTTTTGCGAACCAGTCGTAACGCAACTCACGGGCTGCCATCTCGACCGATATATTATGGGAAGCAGCATAAGCGTTTGTATCAAAATGAATCACATGCAAAGGCACTCCTAAACTTCAGCCAATGCCCGCACAAAACGCTCATCGCGCACAGACTCTTCTCCTCGAAGATGAAAATTGCAATGAGCCGCCTCGCATGCATAACCCAAACGCAGAAGTACCCGCAGCAGAGCCACCGAGTCGGCCCCGCCGCTCAATGCCACCAGCACTTTGTCGCCAAAGCCCAACAAGTGCTTTTCTTCTATAAACTGACTGACTTTCCTTATAAACATAGTACAAACTTAGAGATAAAAAATGAAAAAGCTCCATATAGGCATCGTAATTTAAAAACATTCTAAATAGTTTGCAGAAAAAGATGCAATACCCTATCTTTGCATCGAATTAAAACAGTGAATAAAACATGAAACTCTCTGAATTGAAAACTGGCGAAAAAGGCGTCATCATTAAAGTCCTCGGACACGGAGGATTCCGCCGTCGCATCATTGAAATGGGGTTCATTAAGGGAAAAACAGTGGAAGTGGTACTCAATGCACCGCTCAAAGACCCCATCAAATACAAAATAATGGGTTACGAAGTATCCCTCCGCCGACAGGAAGCCGACATGATTGAAATCGTCAGCGAAGAAGAAGCACGACGTACAGCCGCCACAGATACTTACCATGAACCTATTTCGCAGGGTATCCCCGTCAGCATGAGGTAATGAAAAACATTGCTCAGGGGAAACGACGTACCATCAATGTAGCATTGGTGGGAAATCCGAACTGCGGGAAAACCTCACTTTTCAACGTAGCTTCAGGTGGACATGAACACGTGGGCAACTACAGCGGTGTGACCGTAGATGCCAAAGAGGGTTTCTTTGATTTTCAAGGTTATCACTTCCGTCTGGTGGACTTGCCGGGAACTTACTCCCTTTCGGCCTACAGCCCAGAAGAACTCTATGTGCGTAAACACATCATCGAGGAAACGCCCGACGTTATCATCAACGTAGTGGATGCAGGTAACCTGGAACGTAATCTCTACCTCACTACCCAGCTTATTGATATGAACGTGCGCATGGTAGTGGCACTGAACATGTACGATGCCCTGCAGCACAGCGGCAACAAACTGAACTACCACAAGTTGAGCGAACTGTTAGGAGTACCTATGGTACCGACGGTAAGCCGTACGGGCGAAGGCATTGACAACCTGTTCCACGTCATCATCGGTCTGTATGAGGGAGCCGACTTCATGGGACAGAAAGAAGAAATCAAGAACGAAATTCTCCGCGACTTCCGCGAATGGCACGATGCCTATGTGCCCGGACATAAGTATGAAGGAGCAGGCGAAGAAGACAACTTCACCGCCAAAGGTTTTATCCGCCACATCCACATCAACCACGGACCGGAAATTGAACGGAGCATCGACAATGTAAAGAGGGAAATCAGTAAAAACGAAAATATCCGTCACAAATATTCTACCCGTTTTTTGGCCATCAAGTTGCTGGAAAACGACAAGGATATAGAGACACGCGTCATCGCTCCCCTGCCCAACGGAGCAGAAATCCTGGCTATCAGAGACAACGAAGCGGCACGCCTGCGTGAGCTGGGCAATGACGACAGCGAACAATGCATCGCCGATGCCAAATATGGCTTTATCTCAGGAGCTTGAAGGAAACCTTTACCCAAAATAATCATGACACGGAAGCGTTTACACGAGTGGTAGACAGCATCGTAACCAACCGTTTCTGGGGATTCCCCATTTTCTTCATCTTCCTGTATATCATGTTCGAAGGTACCTTTGTGTTGGGAGAATACCCACAACAAGCCATTGAATGGTTCGTGGGGCTTATTGCGCAGGGAACGGAGACCTTCCTGAGTCCTGGTCCGCTGAAAGACCTGATTATCGACGGAATCATTGGTGGCGTAGGAGGCGTGATTGTCTTTCTCCCGAACATCCTGCTGCTCTATTTTTTCATCTCCTTTATGGAAGATTCCGGTTACATGGCACGTGCGGCCTTTATCATGGATAAAATCATGCATAAAATGGGACTTCACGGAAAATCATTCATCCCGCTCATCATGGGATTCGGATGTAATGTACCTGCCATCATGTCATCACGTATTATCGAGAGCCGCAAGGCACGGCTGGTCACCATGTTAGTGAACCCGCTCATGTCGTGCAGTGCCCGCCTTCCCATCTACCTGGTCATGATCGGCGCATTCTTCCCCGGCAAAGCCAGTCTGATTCTGTTGTCCATCTATGCCATCGGCATCCTGCTGGCCGTACTCATGGCCCGCATCTTCACCAAGTTTCTAGTGAAAGGCGATGACAGTCCCTTCGTGATGGAACTTCCTCCCTACCGTATGCCGACCGCCAAAGTCGTGCTGCGCCACACATGGGAAAAAGGAAAGCAATACCTCAAGAAGATGGGTGGAATCATCATGGTAGCTTCCATTATCATCTGGTTCCTGGGATATTATCCTAACCACGAAGCCTACGAAACCACTGCCGAACAGCAGGAGAATTCCTATATCGGCCAGTTGGGAAAAGCCATTGAACCAGCCATCGAGCCGTTGGGATTCGACTGGAAGATGGGTATCGGTATCCTGTCGGGAATCGGAGCCAAAGAACTTGTGGTAAGTACCTTGGGAGTGCTCTACACCAACGAAGACGATGTGGATACCGTCGAACTTTCCGAACGTATCCCCATCACACCGCTCGTAGCCTACGGATACATGTTGTTCGTACTGATTTACTTCCCGTGTATTGCCACCTTAGCTGCCATCAAGCAGGAATCAGGTGGATGGAAATGGGCCATCTTTGCCGCGACCTACACCACCATATTAGCTTGGCTTGTAGCATTCGGAGTCTATCAGATAGGAAGTTTATTCATCTAACACTATTCTCAATATGGATATTCAAGACATTCTCGTATATATCATCGTAGCCTGCTGCCTTCTCTGGGCCAGCAGGCACTTTTTCCGCACCCTCATCCGCCGAAAAGGGAAATCAAACGGATGTGGATGCGGATGTAGTGGGTGCAACGGATGTCCTTCACACAAGGACTAAAGAATACTATTTCTCGCTCATTTCAAAATGCCATTCTCCGGCAGACAACGTCAGCTGACGTTCGTTTTTCGGTTCGCCGTTCACACTCCAGTGCTGGAATTCGGCAGGAAGCACTACCTGCGCGGAAGTTCCTTCCGGTACCCGCAGGTACATGGTTCCACTGTGAGCCGACTTGTCCATTTCAAACACGATGCGACGACCGCCCGACAACGGCACCTGAGTGCGAATGAAGTTCAAATGTGCCGGATGAGGTGCCACACGGAATGTACGGAAAGCCGGTTCCAGTGTTTCAATGCCGGCGATGTATTGTGAAAGGATGGTCAGCGGACCGCCGCTCCAGGCGTGATTGTAGGTACCGCCTCCGAAACCTTCACTGCCGATGCCCCAGCCTTCCCACAGCGTGGTCAGCGGACTTTCTATCATGACGCGATAACGCAGCTTCATGCGGTTCAGGGCGTCTGATAATAACCCATCGTGCAAAGAGCTTCGAGCACATATTTCTCCATGTACGGACTGGCGTGATACCAGGTGGAGAAGAAAGGACGAATCACCGGATACAGTTCTTTAGGTAAGACTCCGGATACGACGGCCAGTGCCTGCGCACGGTCATCGGGTTTGCCCTGATAGCCCGGAGAGATGTAGTATTTTCCGTTCCAGAACGTACGGTGGAACACTTTACGCAACTTATCGGCGGTGGTGCGTGCCCAGGCAGCTTCTTCTGCCTCGCCAGCCAACTGGTTCATTTCTTCGTATCCCTTCAGAGCAATCACATACCAGAGGTTGAACAGCAGGGTCATGTCCTTGTTTTCTCCCCAGTCGCCCCAGGTCCATCCGCCGGAACGAGGTATCACTAGGCCTTGGGCATCCGTTTTCCACACATGGATGTATTTCTTTACCCGTGGAAGCACGTCGGCAATGGTCTGACGGTCGCCCGTACCCATGTAGTAGGTCCAGAAACCATAATGACTCACACTGGCCAGCATCTGCATGGGCAATTCATCCTTATAGTTTCCAGCCGGAACGGGTGCAAAGATGGTGCTATCGGCCCGCTGCCACCCCATCAGTTCATGAATACCCTTGCGAGTCAGCAGGTGAGCCTTTTCGTCGAGGGCATAGAAAGCTTCGCCCAACTCATTTACCACGTCGCCCCACCACTGGGCACGCTCGCGATCGGGACAGTCCATATAGGTGTCGCGCATGGTGATGTAGAGCGTACGCTGCGACTTGTCCCACAAACGGGTGAGCATCGGGTCATCGCAGGAGAAACTGCCGGCAAAGGAGGTGTCGTAACCCGTCTCACGGTACTTCACATCGAGCACTTCCACACCTTCCGGAAGTTCGTACTGCACATAGTGACCGTTCATCCAGCCCTTGCATTCGAACATCTGTTTTCCTTCGCACGTACGATACTCGGCAAATACGTTGGTAGCCGAACCGCCCCGGTAATTGTCCGTACGGATACGGATGCACTTACCTGCCGGTGCTTTCAGTCGGATGTAGGGAGTAATCTGTGCATTGTAAGGCAGGTAAGCCTGCAGCAGCGTATCGCCCTGCATCTCTGTCTTCGCATAAGGCTTCAGCCCGTAGTCTTTCCAGAACGGAATGGGACGGTCTACCAGCTGATTCCATCCGGCTTTTTCCAGTGATATTTCCGTAGCTTCCTTCCATTTCTTGTCATTATACTCGGGCGACATGAAAGGGATGTCTTTCACTGCATCGAACCCGATGTTTGACTCTGCCAGACGATAGTTGGGCTGTTCGCCCTGCGGCACATAATAGGCCGGATGCTTTTTCACCCGCCATTTTGCATCGGGTTCCACCTCCTTGCCGTTGCAAGAAAGGGAGAAACTGATGCCTGCCGTAGAGGAATTGCGATGGCTGAAACCATCCTTGCCAAAGTACCACACCAGCAAGGCTACGGTATTCTCGCCCGCACGCAAGGCGGGAAGTGAAGTTATCACATCGCAATAGGTGTCCAAAGGGTTCGGACCGCGTTTCAATCCTCCTTCCGACACTTGCAACTCGTCGTTTACCCAAAGCCAGTATTTCGTATCGGCAGCCAGACGCAGTTCCAGTGAACGGGGCTGTTCGTCCAATGTCACCGTATTACGGAAACACCACCATGTGCCGGGAGCAGCCGGCTCTTTCTCTTTTAAAGTCCAGACCTGTGCCTGTACATAAACAGACAGGCAGCAGACTAACATACATAACCACTTTTTCATTTCACTTCTATTTTTGCTGTACGGAATGGAAGCACCGGCATATCCGCATCTGTACGGAGACTGCCAATGGTCGCTTCATCAAAACAATAATATACCTGATAAGGTGCTTTCAATCCTCGCAGCGGAATCTGCAAGCTCTTGCCTTTCAAGCGGGCATTAACTGCAACCTGTTTCCCTGTACAGTCTACGACCGTCAAGCCTGTCACCTCTTTGGTGGTGGAATGCAAGGTATTAAAATTCCCCTCCAACGTGACTTCCAGGTTTCGCTTCACCACGCGAGCATCGTGCAGACACGGACTCTCGTAAGCACCGGTGAACTGTCCGTAGACTTTGTCCATAGCCAGACAGGCCAGACGTTCTCCAATGGCCCGCTTGTTACGCGGATGAATGTCTTTTACATTCTCCACCAAATCAGAAATATTGATCATGGCAGTATTCTTTACCTGTCCTAACATGAGTTCCTGCTGCTCGCGCAACAAAGCCGGGGTGTTGTTCTTCGCTCCGTACGTATGAGGTGCAATCTGCACGTAATAGAACGGGAAGTCCCATTCGAAATCTTTTCGCCACGCCTCCACCATCTTGGATACCAGACGGGCATACGAAGGTGCATTTTCGTGATGGCTTTCTCCCTGATACCAGATGCATCCGGCAATCTGATAAGGCACCAGCGGATGAATCATCTGATTATACAATACACCCGGCTTAATCGGCCACCAGGGATAGTCTTTTAATTTATTCTTCGAAAGTATCTCATCTTTTTCCACGATTTCGGCCGTGTCCACACTTCGGCCGGTGTCCACACTTCAGCCGGTGTACCTCCCCAGGCGGATACTAAAATTCCTACGGGCACTTTCAGATGTTCAGTCAGGTAGCGGGCAAAGAAGTAAGCAGTGGCACTGGTCTTGCGCATACTTTCGGGAGTAGCCACCTCCCACTTTGTGCGGCAGTCGGTCTGAGGTGTATCGGCTCCTTGCTTGGGATTATGGAAGATACGCACAGACGGGCTAGCGGCCTGTTTCACCTCCTGCTCGCCATTCATGATTCCCATATTGGCCGACCATTCCATGTTCGATTGTCCGCTGCACAGCCAGACTTCACCCAACATCACATCCGACAATTTCCGGCTGTCGTTTCCGCCTTTCACTTCAAGTGTATACGGACCTCCGGCACGTCCGGTCGGCACCTCTGCCTTCCAGCGTCCCTGATTATCGAGCACCGTACGCACGGTGTCACCCGGATTCCATTCGGAGAGAATCATCAGGGTTTCAGACGGATTTCCCCATCCCCATACGGCTACCTTACTGTTCTGTTGTAACACCATTCCATCAGAGAAAACCGACGGAAGCTGAATCTGTGCCTTCACCTCCATTCCGAAAGTCAAGGCCAGCATTCCTAAAATAAGATGCGTTGTGTTTTTCATTGTTCTATGTATTCATGTGAAAATTCCTGCAAACAAAGGTAGAAGAACTATCCCAAGTTTGCAGGAAAAAATGATATTTCTGTGGTTATTTTTGATTTTTGGCGGAAGACAAAATACTTAAATCTTTCGCATCGACTTCAGAAGAAGGATTGAAGCGGTCACTGCACATGTATTTCTTCAAGCTGTAGAGTAACTGACGGGCTTCCGTACGTTTATCCATGTCCTGCCAGAAATCGATTCCCGATACAAGTAGCTTGCCCTTACCCACCTTCGCTTCGAACAGCAAAGCCAGCGGACGGTTCGTAAACCAGTCGTCGATAACCCGTACAATCGGCTGCAAGTTCTTGTTAATCTTGGCCACTTCAATAGCACCGGAATGACTCATGGCATCCCACCACTGATAATCACTGTAATACTCTGTGGGGAACTCTGAAAGTGCCGGATGAGCAGGGTTACACAAGATACCTAGCGTGTGCGGTGCTTGTCCCAGCGTCCAGGCCGTATTCCAGAAGATGCTGGAGAAACCTATCTCAACTTCACCTCCCGCTTCAGCAGGCAAGGAGCCTTTCCGTAAAGAAAGCAGTACGTTGCCACCTTCCTGAAGACGTTGCAACGCTTTTGCATCCAGACGGTCGGTCATCAGCAGTTGTGCTTCATCAGCTACTTTCTGTACCGCAGCAGGATATACCCAGATGTGCCAGCTGTTGGCGTAATCTCCCAATGTAGCTTCCAGTGTCAGGCATGAAGGAACGTCCACCTTATCCAACGGAATCTCCAGTTGTCCCAGCGGAATACAGTTGCCGATACCTACCGGCTGATGTGCCAGCTTGCCCGAAGCGATAGTCTTTCCTTCTTTTGTTTTCAGAGTCCAGGCAGTAGAGGTCACCTCCAACGGAGCGGCTCCGAAATGCGCCACTTCCAGACTACCTTTCACGGTTTCCTTGTTGGTATAAATCAGCTTCGGCAAACGCAGCAATGGCACCGTGCTGTTACAAAAACGACGGTATTCTTCCGGACGGATGTAGCCTTTCTCTTCCCAAAACGCATCGAGCACTCCTACCAGCGCCGTACCCTGACCCGGGAAATCAGACAAGCCCAACAACTGGAATCCACCGAAGTCTTTTGTACGCAAGGCGGCTTCAATATCGGCCTTATAACACAAAGCCTGCAATTTTCCGGAAGCCAACAGGAAACTGTCTGCCAAATGTGCCATACCGTTTTCAGCCAGTGTTTCCTGGAATATCTCAAAGTTGCGCGGACGCATCACCCCATCGTATTTAGCCATTTCCTTAAAGTTGGGATATACACACCACTGACCGATTTCGTGGCTCACCATCGGCTGCTGGAAACGCCCGACATATTCCGACCAGTCATAATCGGTACGCGGTGCCTGTGCATTGATAATACTCTTTACTCCTTGTCCCCATGCCTGAATACGAGGGTTGGAATCGCTCAAGAAGTCGTTAACCGGCAAATTGGGCCATCCGGCACCCGAACAATATAAACGGCGGGCATCGCGCTCTTTCCAGGTAGTAACGAAATTAGTCAGATAGGCATTACTTCCCTCACCAGCCGGTTCGTTACCGTACATCATCATGCAGAAAGAAGGATGGTTACCAAACTCACGGACGATGCGTTCACTTTCCTCCCAGATAAAGCGATCCAGATCACCTCCGTCGCCAATGGTAGTCGACTGGTTAGCCCAGGAAGAACATTCTATCTCCAGGTACATACCCATCTCATCGGCAGCCGCAAAAGCAACTTCCGGCGGACACCAGGAATGGAAACGCACGTGATTCAATCCGTGTTGCTGGCAGGTGGTATAAATCTTTTTCCAGGACTCTACATCCGTAGGTGGGAAACCGGTCTTCGGGAATACGGCACAATCCAGCGTACCACGCAGGAACAAACGGCGGTCGTTAATGGTCAATTTTCCGTCTACGACCTTCACATCGCGGAAACCAAAGCGTTCCGTATAGACATCCGTTTCACCGCTCTCTGCATCCTTCACACTCAGCTTCAAATCATATAAGGATGGAGAAAACTCATCCCAGCACTTAATATCTCCCTTCATGGCCAGCGACATCACCACCTGATTCTTGCCCGGCTTCAAGGTAGACTGTTGCTGTACTTTTTCATTGCCTACCGTCATTTCGAGTACCACACTCGTTTCTTTCTCATAACGGTTCATCAAGGAAGCCGACACACTGACTTTCTTGGCCAGACGCTCCGGCATAATCTTGACAGAAGACACATTTACTTCCGGTTTTACCTCTAAGAACATGTCACCCACTACCCCATTCCAGTTTCCTTGCGTATGGTCGGAAATGCTGTGTGAGTTCTCCCCCGGATCGATGTTCTTCACCCGGTTATCCACACACAGCATCAACACATGCTTTCCAGCTGAAAGCTTGCCTGTCAGGTCATAACGGTGAGGAGCACCCAGGGCATTCCGCATACCGATTTCCTTTCCGTCTACATACAAACGGCTTTCCCAGTGGCAGCGTTCCAGAAAGAGAGAAATATCCTTTCCTTCCCAACTGTCCGGAATCACCACTTCTTTCTGATACCACGCCTTACCTTTGTAATATTTTACCGGTTGAAGCCAAAAAGGCACCTTGATATTTCCAGCCTCACGGTATTTGGCATACGAAGGTTTAAAGAAATAGGAAGAATCTACAATACCGCCTGTCCAATCAGTCCCCACGGCAATATCTTCCCCCAAACCGTTGGAAGCCATTGATCCCGGCAGTTCAATCACCCGGCTCCAGTCCATACTGTCCGTAGAGAACGTCCATGAGCCAGACAGATCAATCTTGTCAGTCTGCTGACTGCAAGAAAAACAAAGCAAAGAAAATGAGAGTAATGCTGCTGCTTTCATATTATCAAATTTTGAGTTTACAAACCATTTCACAGATGACAAAATTACGCATAAACCACCATCTCCGAATGTGGTATTTTCGCAAAAGGATGTAATATTTTTCGATTTTAAGTTTTATCTTTCTGAAAGGAGAAATCTCTTCAGGAAGTCTCCACTAAAATCCAAATAAATACCTACATTTGTCCTCACAAACAAATACACTATGGAAAAGAAGAAAGACGGATTCCCCAATGAGAAAGCCATCGTCATTCCTCAAGAGAATCTTTTGAAAATAAAAGAAAACCCCATGACTCGTCTGCTGCATCCCACAGATGTTGGCTACTATCCGCATGCGGAAGGTCACTACCGGGAACGTGCAGAAGGAAGCCCGCAGCACATTCTGATTTACTGCCACGAAGGAGAAGGCTGGTACAATATCGGAAAAGGAAGATGCACGGTAAAAAAGAACGATTTCTTCATTATCGAAGCGGGTACACCGCATGTATACGCCGCTTCTACCAGCCATCCGTGGAGCATTTACTGGATTCATTTTACCGGTGAACAAAGCCACCTGTTTTCCGAGCTGTTCAACCGTACCATCTACATTGACGATTCGCCTACGGCCCGTTTCAACGACCGCATCCAGTTGTTCAATGAGATTTTAGTAAACCTTGAAATGGGATACAGCATTGAAAACTTAGAGTACATCACGCTCTGCCTATGGTACCTGCTCGGCTCCTTCCGGTACATTCCTCAGTTTCGCGAAATCAACAAGCCCAAAACACAAGATACCATACAGAAAGTCATCAACTACATGAAGGCTAATCTGGACAAGCAACTGACACTGGAAGACATGGCCAAAAGCGTGAACTACTCACCTACTTATCTGAGTACACTCTTTACACAAAAATCGGGTATGTCTCCCATCAACTATTTCAATCAGTTGAAAATTCAGAAGGCATGCCAGCTCTTGGACTTTACCGACAAGAAAGCAAAAGAAATAGCTTTTGAACTCGCCTTTAATGATCCGTATTATTTTTCAAAAGTATTCACCAAATACATGCACATGTCACCTAAAGAATATCGGATGAAGAAAAAGGGATGAGAAAAACTCATCCCTTCTTTTTTTAAATATTATCGAACAATTTGCCCCTGAATCACCATCCTTCACTTGGTGTACACAAATCATTTGTCTCCAACTCCTTTGCAGGAATAGGATAATAATAATAACGGTTCGTACCATTCACTACACCCGTCATAAACTGCGAATAACGTACAGGATTACAAGTCTTCAAGCGTTCCTCTAACAGCCCCCAGCGGCGCAAGTCGTAAAAACGTTCCCCTTCCACAAAAAACTCAATAGCACGCTGATGTTCCAAGTCCTCAAAAATAGCATTTTCTGTCATAGCTCCGCTGTAATCATTCAGATTAGCCCGCCGACGTATCTCATTGATATAGGAGACAGACTTTACCAAATCTTTCTGTGTCGGACTGAACAAATAACACTCGGCCAACTGTAAAAGAACTTCCGCATAACGGATTGCACGCTCATTAATGCTTGACATACAACTAGCCGGTTCCCGTTCCATCGTATTCCAATTCTGATATTTCAATATCCAATACGTATTCCAATCCGCTTTAGGAAACACATCGCGGAACGGACGCAAATAATACATACATTCTGGATAATCCCATGCCACACTCATACGTGCGCGATAATCATAGTTCCCGTCCTTGTCACGTTCTTTCAGGAATATATCCATCATCTGCTGAGTGGGTTGGGCTTCAAACCAACCTCCAACTTCCTCAGCAGCATATTCTACCGGACGACTGTTTGTCTGAGTGGAATTAATATTCTCCCCGTCTCCCCAGACATCCGTCCCTCCGACTTGGTCTATCAACAGTTCAAAAATACTCTCCTCATTGTTCTCGTGTGCCTCATCAAAGTTCCAAGCAAAATCCACCAGTTTATATGTATAAGGCGAGTGGGTCAATGGTTCCAACACCTTGATAGCTTTATCATATTCCTCCATATATAAATAAATCTTCCCCATCGTAGCATAAGCCGCACCTTTACTCGGTTTTCCTTTTCCTGTCGGCTGAATCGGCAAAAAGGAAGCGGCTGCATCCAAATCCACCAATGCCTGGTTCCATACCTCCTGTTGGGTAGATTTAGCCAAAGGGAAGGTAGAGGGAGACTGGGATGCCGTCAAACGTAAAGGCACGTCCTTAAACTCCTTGGCCAACTGAAACAAATAAAAGCCACGGATAAACAAGCATTCTCCTTTTACCTTGTCTATAAATCAGCGGACAATATTTCCTGTTTTTCTTCCAGTCTCTGCAAAATGGAGTTCGTGCGATACAAGGCATTGTAGAACTGATAGAACATACCTTGCGACAAGGAATTTCCATTCGAGTTCGTAAAATAACATGCCTGATACACTTCACTAATATCATTTCGGAATTCTACTTCATCGGCACGTGCAATACGCATCATCACACCACGTGTCCCATAGTACCCTCCATTCAGCGCATTTTTTAACGGAGTGTAACAAGACACTAAAGCCTTTTCAAAGTCTGCTTCATTTTGCCAGAAAGTTTCTTCAGTAGCAGCATTCGGATTGACCTGATCCAACTGTGCATCACAAGAAGACAACAACACGATGCCCATCAATCCCATATAAAGTAAACTATTAATTCGTTTCATATTTTTTTCTTTAAAGTAATACATTTGTCGTATCGGAATGAATACTCTTCTCATTTAAAAGGTAACATTAATACCCATCATAAATGTACGACTGTTCGGATAAATAAACTCATCGAAACCACGACTATACATATTAGTAGAGTTCACGTCGGGAGAATAGCCTGTGTAAGACGTAATAGTAAACAAATTATCTCCACTGACATACACACGAGCCTTCTCTACAAATCCTTTGAACCATTTTTTCGGGAAAGTATACCCTATCTGCAAACTACGCATACGGAAATAAGATCCGTCTTCTAAAAAACGGTCAGACTCAGAACGCGCATTTCGATTCGTATCATTCCAAGTCAGACGGGGCACAGAAGCATTCGGGTTTTCCGGAGTCCAGTAATCCAATACTGTACTCATATAGTTACCGCCTCTTGTCACATCTTCCAGTTCCAAGCGAGTGGCATTATATATCTTGTTGCCCAATACTCCTTGGAAAGTCACAGCCAAATCCCAGTTTTTATACGTCACATTGCCGTTTATGGAGAAAGTAAAGTCCGGGAAAGGACTTCCACAATAGACACGGTCATCATCGGTGATACTTCCATCATTATTGGTATCCTTGAATCGAATATCACCGGGTTGTGCGCTCGGTTGAATCAATACTCCATCTTTCTGATGCGCATTCACTTCTTCCACACTATTGAAATATCCGTCACATGGAATAAGCCAGAAACCTGCAATCGGGTATCCTGCCAAAGTACGTGTAGTCCATGTACCTCCATGAATAGTACCACCTGTAATAACCTGTGAGTCTGTCCCCATATTAATCACCTCATTTCTATTAAATGAACCGATAAAGTTCGCACTATATGAAAAATCATTATTAATACGATCGTTCCATCCAATATTGAATTCAAAACCTTTATTACGAATCTTACCAGCATTACGTACGGGATCGTTAGCCCCACCTGTCGAAATAGGAATTGGAACAGATAATAAGATATCTTTTGTATTCTTAACATACCAGTCAACAGTAAGACTCAACCGATTCCTAAAAGCCATAAAATCAATACCGACATTGTCATAGCCGTTTCCTCCCAGCGGATATCTAGCTAGCAAAATTTTTCGGGAAAGCCCCAACCAACAATTCACCGTCTCCATCTGGATAGTTAATACCAGTAGTCACGACAGATGTATACTGATAATCATCAATTTCCTGATTTCCCAATACACCATATCCTCCTCTAATCTTTAACTGGTCCAACCAATTTAACTTGTTTTTAATAAAACTTTCTTCAGCCATATTCCAACCGACAGACACAGATGGGAAATTCCCGTAACGGTTATTACTTCCAAACTTAGACGAACCGTCCCTACGAATAGTAGCCGTAAACAAATAACGGTCTTTATAAGAATAAAACACACGTCCTAAAATAGAAGTCATCACAGAACGTGTACTATTCCCCTTAACACTCATTCCATCAGCAGAAGCATCAATCTCACTTATTCCAGCGGGCATATTCCGTCCGCCTCCACTCAGATAACGATAACGTGTATCCTGATAAGTGTAGCCAGCCAGCACAGAAATCTTATGCACATCAAACGTACGGTCGAAAGTCAGCAAATTCTCAACTAACACATTACGTGTACGAGTTTGAGTTTCAGTAGTCTCTGTAAAATCTTTTGTATTCAAACCAAAATCATATTCTTCGGTATGGTTATTATAGCGATAAAACTGAAAATCAGGTGTAATATTGATTTTGTACTTCAACCCTTTAATCGGTTCAATTGAAGCGTATGCATTCAGAAACACTTTCGTATTATCTTCCTGGCGCTTCATCAAGTTGTCATCGGCCATCCCTAACGGATGATACAAGTTAAACACATCCCCATACGTTCCGCCGTATCCGCCTGCATTATCAGAATCATACTGAGCCAGTGTCGGTATAGATGGATAGTTTGTCCCACCATACCACCACGAATATCACTCAACAACGGTTTGTTCTGGTCATAGGTAAACACAATGTTCGTTCCTGCCTGAAAGATACCTTTTTTCAAATCCAGCTTGCTCTGCAAAGTATAACGCTGGTAATTTGTACCTTTCATAGTCCCGTCCTGATTGGTGTATCCCACACTGGTATAATAAGTGGAATATTTTCCACCACCTTTTACCGAAAGATTATAGTTCTGCATCAGCGCAGGATTGAACATGATGTCTTGCCAGTCATTGTCTTCCTTATTAGCCAAATCCTGAGCCATCTCCAAAGGAGGTAGTCCGGCCGCCTCACGCGATTTAGTCGTTACAGAAGCCCATTCCTCGGCATTCAGCAAATCCAGATACTTGGAAGGCATGTTCACTCCTAAATTCGCTGAGAAATCAATGATAGGTGCTCCTTCTGTGTTCAGCCCGCTCTTTGTGGTGACGATAACCACTCCATTGGCGGCACGCGAACCGTAAATAGCAGCAGATGAAGCATCCTTCAACACATCTATGCTTTCTATATCTGCCGGATTAATATGATCTATACTGGTCATATACATCCCATCCACAATATACAAAGGAGAAGCGTTATTCAACGTTCCGATACCACGAACCATGATTCGTGTACCTTGTCCAGGCAAACCACCTTGTGAAACGATATCCACACCGGCAATCTTTCCTTGCAACGCTTGACCGATATTGGCATTACTCTGTGTGTTAAGTTTGTCCGCGTTTACGTTAGCAACTGACCCTGTCAAATCCGCTTTCTTCTGCACTCCATAGCCAATAACCACCACTTCATCCAAGATTTCATTGTCTTCCTTCAACACGATATTGAATGTGGAACGACCATTTACCGGAATCGTTTGTGTTTTATATCCCACAAAACTAATCTCAATCGTAGCATCTGAAGGCACATTATTCAAGATAAAACCTCCCTCAAAGTCAGTAATAGTCCCGTTAGTAGTGCCCTTCTGAAGTACACTAGCCCCAATAATAGACTCCCCGTTTGCATCAAGCACTGTTCCCTTAATGGTTTGGTTTTGTGCCCAAATTGTTCCCACCATCAATAGTAGAAAACAAACATACAATCCCAGCCGCTTAGACCATGAATTACATGCGAAATTCTGAATTGTATTTCTCATTGCATTTAAAATTTAAAGAGTTGAACAATATAGATAATATCACTATAACATTTTCCTGTTTTAGTCATACAATACACAGGCAATGACCTTTTCGCCCGGTGTGGTATCCGCCTCGCGCGGAAAATAGACTGGTTCATCGGCCTGCATAGGCAGAATACGTAATTCCAACTGTTTGACACCCTGAGGCAAGCGCCATAGCCCATACAAAAACTCACGGCCATTGTAGAAATTATCAGCCAACAACTTGCCATCTGCGTAAAGACGGGCACAGTCTCCCTGGTATTTGATGGACAGCAATCCTTTTTCTGAAGGAACATCTATCCGATAAATTGCAGCTTGTTCAAAATCGGCATCAACTGGTTCTTCAGCTACACCCGCCACACCGATAGTGATTTTACGAAGTAGACCGGCATCCTGTTTTTTATGAAACGAAACTGGTATGGAAGATTGTACTCGATACTTTTCTTCTTCCGGCAAAAACAAGTTTTCAGCCTCAGCGGAAGTAAGCAAATAAATATTCCTATATATCGGTGAAACAAGCCCTTTTGCCCTCACATTGCGCAATACCTTTCCATCCACTGCTATTTCAGTGGGGATGCCCGCTATTTGTTCAAGATAAATCTTTCCATCCCGCTTGGCTACAATCTGAGCAGTCGCATATTGTATACCGTCAATGTTAACTGGAAAAATACAACAGGTACCCGCAGGACGATCATTTTTTTTGAGGAAATTTCACACCACACACCTCAAACTGTACACCTTTTTTATCGGTTATATTTTGCAAGCGCTCATAATTATTGACAAAAACAAACGCACTATTATCCTTTTGACGATAACTCCAACGCAAATAACTGTCTATTCCCTTTGTTTGAGGCTTGTCAGCCTGTGGGAAAGACGCATCCATAGAGCCAAAGTCTCGCCATAGTCATGCATAAACAAATGAAGTTTGCGTAAAATATAATAATGAGGGTTTTTCTGTCCGAACTCTCCCAAAGGAGCTTGAAAATCATAAGTCTTAACCGGAAGATCATTCCAGTTTGTATAAGGCGTGCGCTGCATCTCATTCAGATAAGCGTGACCTTCCGGATTGGTTCCCCCATGATACATATAATATCCCAAGAGATTTGAGCCAGACCCCAGTTTTACAATGGCAAGAGAATAAGCATCCTGAGGATAGACATACACCCGACGATGGTAACTAGTCATCATCCCTCCTCCTAATTCACAAGTAAAAAAAGGATACAATTCATCCCCCTTTGTAATCCGTCCGTTCCCCTCTTTCAACTGCTCACTGGCGATGGCAGAAGAGGAACGAAACGGTTTGAAGTTAAATGCTTTCCAATAATCTCCTGCAGTTTCTTTAATGCTGCGATCTCAAAAACCATCCGCATAATCTCCATAAAGTGGAATCATCTCACCGTATGGAATAGGAGTTTTCAATTCCGGCCAGCCTGTACGCGTATAAAACGGTAAATCAAAACCTATTTCTTGAGCGATATGTTTCAAAGCCATCAAATAGGAGCCTTCACCTCCATACTCATTATCAAACTGACAAGCCACTACCGGCCCACCATCCTTCCACAAAAGCCCTTGAACTTGAGTAAAAATCTGCCGATAAAGCAACTTGACATAGTGTAAAAATTTAGGGTCCTCACTTCTCAACTCCACATTCTTCTCCAGTATCCAGTCCGGTATACCGCCACAACGAACTTCTCCATGGCAGAAAGGACCGATACGCAGCACTACAGGCAAGTTCTCATCCTTACACAATTCCAGAAAATGCCGCAACGAACGTTGTTTACTCCAATCAAAAACTCCTTCTTTTTCCTCGACGTGATTCCAAAATACATAGTTGGCTATCATCGTTACTCCTCCAGCCTTCATCTTTTGCAGTTCCTGACGCCATTCATTCTCAGGTATACGTGAATAATGTATTTCACCCATCACAGGAACCACGCGTTTCCCATCAAACAATAAGCTTTTGGAATCCCACTTTACGGTCTGCCCCAATGATTGACCATACATAGGCATACAACCAAACATTACAAACAAAAGTGCTGAACAAACATGTTTCATATTATAGATAAATAAAGGTTAATAACTAAAAGTTTTATAGTTCTTAATTTGTCTTACAAAGGAAATAAATCAAACCATTCTTAGAAATGTACTTTTTTACTTTTTACATGTATTTTCTTAAGAGGAGGGATACTGTAAAAAGTGAGCACATAGCCTTATCCACACATTTCCAGAAGTTGCTTTCCGGCCTGATGGTTGATGTCCAGACGAGCTACTTCAGACAGGAATTTGCGAGCCTGTTCCTTGTCACCCAATCCGAGATAGCCCATACCCATCACCAGGTTGCAGTGAATCTGGTTGCGTACGTTCAGGTCGTCGTCCCAAATCAGCAAGTCGGGAAGTGATACTGCGAAGTAGTCAATCTTCACCTTATCGAACAGATGCTTTTCACCATGCTTGATCAGGCGGTTAAAGCGACTGCGTGCCTTGTCTTCTTCACCCAGCTTACGCCATGCCAGTCCCTGATAGAAAATTTTGTCGGGCTGCTGATCGTTATAGAAGAAGGCGATGGCAGGTTCAGCAGACCCCTTGGTAGCTTTTGTAAAGTATTCCTTAGCCAACGCTTCTTCGCCAAGACCCTCGTAAGCACATCCCATCCAATAGTGGATGTCGTTCTCTTCGGCCATAGACAGTTTGCCTTCGCCCAAATTATCCGGATATTTTTCTGTTTCCTTCAACAAGCGGACCGCATCGGCAAAACGCCCCTCACGGATGGCAATCTTAGCCAGTTCCACACGGCAGAGTAAATACTGACTGGTGACTTTTCCTTCACCTCCCTCCCACGGATGGAACTTACGGGAATTAATCAAATCGTATGCTTTCTGGTATTCACCCAACTGGTTATAGAGCGTAATTCGTTCAATACACAAGTCGTCACGCTGTTCTACCACGTCAGCATGTGCTTCCAGGAAGTCCAAGCGCTGGCGGTGCGGATAGCGAAGTTTCTTGTAAAGCTGGTCGAGCTCCATCAGAATACGTGCATCGGTAGTATCCAAATTGTACGCTTTTTCCAGTGTAGCCAATGCCTTCTGCGGATTATGTTGTTTGTTATAATAAGCCAATGACAGGTTACGCAATACTGTAGGATACGTATCATTGATAGATGCTGATTTTTCCCAGCAAGCAATAGCTTCATCGTAAATACGAGCTGCATAGTGGAAGTTACCCAAGTAATAAGGTGCCTTAGCTCCTTCCGGATTAAGCGACATCGCATCGTTCAGCATCAGCACTTCTTCCAGCTTGTTCGGGAAGCAGTAGTCCGGACACATGGTTTCAGCTTTCTTGTACAGATTCAGCGCTTCGTCTTTCTTACCCATCTTGGAAGCGAAATAACCCAATGCATAATATACCATCGGATAAGTGGCTTCATTTTCTTCTGTTACAAAAGACAACAGCTGAGCAGCTTCTTCATACATACCTGCCGATGCATAGTCGATGGCATATTCCAAATAGCTGTGTACGGCACCGCGCATCAAAGCTTTCATTTCAGCCTTTGCGGCAGCGGCTGCTTCAGTATTTCCCTGCAATGTATGAATCAGATAAGATTCAAAACGGCATCCCATATTGAACTTATCCATCAGCAGTGATTCATTGATAAGCGCTTCGGCCTGTGCATAATCGCCTGTCTTACGCAAGAATGAAGTCTTCAGCTGACGACCTTTGTGGTTCAACCAGTTACGATATAATGAGCGGTTGATATGGTCGATACCGTTTACATAATCCTCACGAAGCATGTCTATCTGTGCCAGGCCCATGTAACCAGAATCTTGCCATGCGGCATTCCAGGTAGCCTTGAAGAAAGCATCGTATGCACCGTCTATGTCGCCTTGCATTTTCTTGCTCCAGCCTAAATTGTAGTAAGGTTCTCCCTCGTATGGGTTCGGGTTACGTTCTGTCTGTGTCTTGATGGCACGGTCGAAATATTTCTGTGCTTCCGCAAAGCGTCCGCGACGCATAAGGAGCAACCCTACGGCATTGTTACAACGGATGTCGCTTTCATCACGACTCAGAGCCTCCATATAATAATCCATCGGCAAATAAGTAGCATGACGATACTGTTCCAGGTGATGACCTGTCAGGAAAAGCTGCTCCATGCTGGCAATCTTCTTCGGATCGAGTGCCGCCTTAGCCGGTTCCGGAATAGGTTTGATTTCTGGTTTTGCAGCCTGATAGCTTACAAGTACCTTACCCTTTTCATCAAGAACTGTAAGTTTCAGTTCTTCCATTTTCTGAGTGTCACAGTCTACAGTATTGATATATGAATTATCCGGTGCCACTGCTGTAAGCGCATCAAGATAAATCTTACCGTTTTCTGTATTTGTAAGCATTACGCGAACTTCCTTGTGAGCAGCTGTAGTATAAAGGATAACCTTCATCTTACCACCTTCTTCAGGAATCATATTAATCAGCGCATCACGAGTAGCGTTCTTCACCATGCCTACTTTCTGATAAGGCATAAAGTACTGCACCCATGATTTTTCTTCGTAAGGCTGCAACCAGGTAAAGTCTGGCTGGTTATCACAGTACATACCAGTCATCAGTTCAATGTATGGTCCGTCTTCATCCGTCAGGTTGCGGTCCCAAGCCTGTCCGAAATCACCGTTACCCCAGGTCCATTGTTTCTTACCGGCATTTACATGATGATCGGCCACATGAAGAAGACCCGATTCGATATGTTCTTCATAGCCTCCCACAAAATCAAATTTCGAATTGATGGCCATGTAAGAAGTCGGCACCGGAATATTTTTGTAACGTGAAATATCTACTCCAGCAGAATAATCCACTTTATAATATTCACCTGTGGCTATAGGGAAGCTGGATACGGCACGTTTTCCATGGTCGAACACCGCATTGACATCAGGCGGGAACACTGAATAATAGTCTTTGTTCACTACTACTGCCGGATTAGCCCACCACAAGAAAGTCTGCGGGAACGGAGTACGGTTGTACACCTTTGCCTTGATTTCGATGTAAGCTTTTCCCGGATAGAGGGTAAAGCCCGCCATACCTTTTGTACGGAACATACGTTCTACCTCACTACACCAGATGGTCTTGCTTCCATCAGGAAATTCTTCAATCATACAGTCGGTCGGAAGATATGTACTGGGGCGATGGTGCTGCGGCCAGTTGAACTCGATACCACCTGAAATCCACGGCCCGGTCAGCCCCACCAATGCCGGCTTGATAACCTGATTATAATATACGAAATGACGTTTCTTCACCTTGTCGTATGCCATCTGGATACGTCCGCCCAATTCCGGAAGAATCATCAGCTTGATGTATTCATTCTCTATAAAGAAAGCTCTCCAGGGACGGTCGTGTTTTTCATCTTCAATCTTTTCAATTACCGGATAAGGATATACCGAACCAGAGCTTCCCTGATACACACGCTTTTCAAGAAAAATCGGATTTTTTTCTTCTTTACCTATGCCATACGTCGGCAACATCACGATCTCTTCCCAAGCCTTCACTTCGGAAGTATTTACCGTGCTTTGAATCAAATATTCTGTTATCTTTTCCATAAAAACTATGATTTTAATTAACTGTGTTACATCATTTTAGTGTTACAAATGTCCGAAGAAAAGGTCAACAAAAAAAATGTAGTATATTTCTAAAATGATGTACAAATCACTATCTGTAAAATTATTAGAAAAACCAGGTCAAAATTTCAGCAGCCACACAGCTGTGCCCCGCAGAGTTTGGATGATTGTTCTGACTCATATACTTATGCAAGTCTTCACCATTTTCAGCTTTCTCCTTAAAAAGCTTATACGAATCAACAAGTCCGACGTGATATTCAGCTGCTAATTTTCGAATCATTTCTGCATGTCCAGCTAAAGGAGTTTTATCATCCAATATGTTTTCTTTCAAATCAGGAGTCGGAGTAAACAATATCACTTTCAGCTTTTGGGCTAAAGCAGATTCAATCATTTTCCTCCAAGCTTTTTCACTACGTTCCAGTCCGATATTTCTGTCGTTTAACGCATAATCAATAAACAACACATCCGGCCGGTGCGTAAGCACCTCATCCTTAAAACGTGTTTCCCCATGTTCAGCCTGCTCTCCACCTATCGATGTGGTGATTACATTCAATACAGCATAAGGATATTGAGTTTCAGTGCATGAAAAACTAAATGCGGATAAGCTTGAAGCGTATTTACAATAGGAGTTCGTGCATAACCTGTAGGTACACTATGTCCATGAACAACAATGTTCAACGTACGATTTTCAGGCCACTTCAAAGTCATTTCCTTCTTGAATTCACTCAAATAAGTCTGTTTGTCCGCTACCTGGGCTTGAAGCATTCCACCCATCAATAAACAACCAGCTAAAAAAAACAATCGATTTAAAGTCATAAGTACCTTATTTATATTTATAATTATTCATATTTATTCCACCCCAACTAAAGTCACCACGGAACGGGCGGGTATTAACAATTGGCTTCCAACAATCCCCTTATATTGCAAATCACTACGAACTGAAGTTTCATATAATTTATATTTCTGTACACAATATCCAGCAGGAAGGGATTGAAAAGACAAGTCTATCATTTTATCCTCTCTTGAAGAATTTACCAATACCACAACAATCCGCTTAAAAAAATTGTCTGCATATGCCGAAGCCATGACTTCAGCCGTATTATCCGTACTTGTTACACTGCTCAACGCACCATACCCGGACGTATAAAGAAGCTATAGTTACCTAAAGTCCACAATAGTTTACGAAGTACGGAACACCCCATCCTGCTTACATGTTTCTATCATTTCTCGTCACCACGCGATGCCCCATTGGCCAATGTCCCATCGTCTATAAAAATAAGACCGTCCTTATAGTCCCATTCAGAAAGGGCCGTCCACCATTGCCAGGAAGCTGCATTAGCGACAGTCAGATCATGATGAATCACACGCGCCACATAAAGAGCCGTATTCATACCCAAATCACGACAACCACCTCCTCGTGGATTATCTGGATTCTTTTCCATCGGACAATATTCTGTCTGCCAATAAGTATAATTCGAAGAAAGCTGTTTTTTCAACTCTTCAGCCAGTTCCTTACGGGTCTGCACCAATGTATCCACAGGCCATGTGCTCCAGTAAGAATGACCACTCACAACAAGAGCTACTGATGATAGGCCATAAATGGAATATGCTCCCTTTTTAGAAAAAATCTCTTCCAGTTGATTGTCTCTTTCCGGTTTATCCGTTTCCGAACGGTACAGATACCGGATATCAGCAGCCTCTCCGAAAACGACTTTGGTTTTTGAATGACGTTGTTGCAATTCCTTATCCAACAAATGAATCAACCGACTGCATTCTGCATTAGTAGCTTGCATACCTTCCTGCCCACTACCTACCACTCCCACTGCGGCTCATTAATCGGGCTCAAATAATCCAGTTTCAAATGAGTGGAGACTTCTGCCAAAAAAGCAGCATAGTCATCAAACTGATTCTCACGGATATTCGCATACGGAGTTTTTTCACTGGCACGGGCCATTCCGTTTTTCGTCATAAAATAGGGAGCGGTGATGGAGAAGCCCAAAGAATAGCGTACTCCCCGTTCGCGTGCGGCTTGCAACATCCACCGTTGTCCCTTTTGTTTATCCCAATCCCAATCTCCTTCCTTTCCTAAAAAACATTCTGTACGACGCCACTGAGAAGTCACTCCTCATTATCCCCAGCTTCATGCTTCCCGAACCAATATTAAAGCGCCACATGGAAAGTCCGATTCCTTTCGGATTTCCCCATGAATCAAACTCTGAACTGAACAACAAATCTGCAATCTGATTCCGTTTTTCCAACGGCCAGTTTTTACCGATATATTGCACACGCCAGCAGTCGGACGCTCCAAAGCTATGAATGGTTTGGCGGGGAGAAGCAAAATCAAACACCAGCTTCTGTTCATTCTGAGCACATCCCAAGACTGCATACAAAGAAAATCCTAAGCAAAGAATCGACTTATTCATACCTATTGCAATCTATAACCCTAATATTTCAGACCTTTATTTAATCAGTTCTTTTTCCAATTCTTCCAGCGACTTGCCTTTGGTTTCCGGAATACGGCGCCATACGAACAGGAAGCCACAGAAACAGATAACGGCGTAAAGCAGGAAGGTACCGCCAGTGCCAGTCCGGAATTCAGGAAAGGGAATGTGTAGGTAAGCAGGAAGGAAGCAATCCACAACGCAGCCGTACATACTGCCATGCTACCCCACGCACCTTATTGGGGAATATTTCGGAAAGCAACACCCAGGTAACAGGCCCTAACGACATGGCATAGAATCCGATGGCCAATACCACAAACACAATCATGATGAAGCCTTTGAACTCAAAGAAATAGCTTAAGCCCAACAGGGTATAGATGCCTGCCAAACCGATAGAACCAGTCAGCATCAACGTCTTTCTTCCCAGGCGGTCGACGGTATAGATAGCCACAAACGTAAAGACCAGATTGGCAATACCTGTCACGACAATATTCATCAGTACATCTGATATGCCATAGCCTGCTGCCTGAAAGATTTCCTGCGCATAGTTGAAGATGACATTGGTACCGCTCCACTGCTGGAACATGGCTACCACAATACCGATAATCAGTACATTCCGCATTTTAGAAGAGAAGAGCAAGGACAATACACCTTTTTCGGCATGTGAAGCAGCACCTGCACGAGTATAATTTTCAATTTCACTGTCTGCATACACTGTTCCTCCAATGGAACACAGCACTTTTCTAGCTTTCTCCATCTGCTTCATGCTGGCCAGCCAGCGCGGGCTTTCTGGAATAAACAATGCCAGCAGGAAAAAGAGTCCCGAAGGAACGCATACGGCCCAAAACATCCAGCGCCATCCGGTCTGTCCGTTCCATGAGTTCAAGATATCGGCCGCCGTAGCACCTTCCGGCACCGGCTCTGCAATCAGCATATTTACAATCTGTGCGCCAAGAATTCCCAATACGATGGTCAGCTGGTTCAATGTGACGAGTTTACCACGAATCTGAGTAGGTGCCACTTCCGCGATGTACATCGGAGAAAGGTCGGCTGCCAGTCCGATGGCCATCCCTCCTACAAGACGAGCGATGATAAAGGCAGGAATAGCCGTAGCAGCTCCTGTGGCCCACGAAGAAGCAAAAAAGATAAAAGCTGATAATACCAGCAGCTTCTTGCGTCCATAACGGTCGGCCAAGAAACCTGCCATAGTAGCCCCCAACAGACATCCCAACAAGGCGATACTCATGGTCAATGCCTGCATGCCCTCATCGCCGGCAATATGAAAATATTCTTCATAGAAAGGTTTTGCACCTCCTATCACTACCCAGTCGTACCCGAAGAGAAGTCCTCCCATGGCAGACACCAGGCAAATAAAATAGATAAACAATTGATGATTTTTCATGGTTATACGGTTATAATAGATTTTTCATTAGTAAATACCTTAGCTGACTGTTTCTGGTTACGTGCGGTTCCAAACATATCTTTTATCTTATCCAGTCCTTCCAACTGAGTGGGAGCAAATTCCTCGCTGTTCATGTAGTTCAGGATAGAGTAAAGCATCTGACGGGCTACCGGACGTTTGTCAAGAGCGGTCTGCAAATCAAAAGTGGCCAGCATCAGTTTTCCTTCTCCTACACGTCCTTCATACAAGGAAGTCAGGCGACGGTTGTGAACAAAATTGTCTACCATCTCTACCACAGGAGCACCTCCCTGAAGGCTGTCTACTACCAAGGTAGTCGAATTGATATTCAAATCCCACCATTGCCAGTCGGTATGCATGTCGGTCGGGAAGTCAGCCAAAGCCGGATGAGTGGGGTTACAAAGTACACCATGGTACCAGCCTGATTCGGGAAATGTACCGGACTCCAGAATACAGGCACAAACTTTCCTTCAATGCCTTGAAGTGTGCGCCAGTCAGGATTGAACAATACTTTCTCACCTTTCTTGAGCAACACCATTGCTTCGTCGTAACTGCGGGTGTATTTCACGTCTCCCCATTTTGTGTCTACAGATGACGGATAAACCCATACGTTCCAGCGGTTACGGTATTCTGTTCCGTCAAGCGACAAGCAAACTTCTAATTTCGAAGCGTTGGTTACCTGCTGCAACGGAAATGAAATTTTTCCCAGTCCACCGTTATGACCGAAAGCCAATGCAGCTGCCGGAGTCTTTCCCTTGCCCAACGAACGTCCGTCTGCAGTAATCTCCCAAGAAAGAGTGCTGTTCTTCAATTCATCCTTTCCGTAATTACAAAGTTCTATTTGTGCTTCGAATGTTTCATTATTCGTATATACAGCTTTCGGGAAACGCAGCAACGGAACTACCGGCGCGCAGAATTCACGGAATTCTTCACCTATAAGAATACCTTTGCTTTCCCAGAATGCATTAGCAGTCCAACCAGCGCCGTTCCCTGTCCCGGGAAATCGTGCAGGTCGAGCAATTGGAATCCGCTGATGCCCGGTGTTTTCAAAGCACGTTCTATTTCTTCTTTATACAGAATGGCGGCTAATTTTCCGGAAGCCTGCAGGTATTGAGGAGCTTTGTCTATCAATCCTTTTTTCTCCAAGTCTTCTTTCACTGCCATGAAATTCAGCGGCATCAAAGTTCCCGTATATTTAGGAATTTCCGTAAGATCCAGATAGACAGAATACTGTCCTACTTCATGGGTTACCAAAGGCACTTCCATACCGTCTATAGATGCACGGAAATCTTTATCGAATGACGGCAGTTCCTGATTGAATACTCCCTGTCCACGTACCCAGCCTTTCTTGGTCCACTGAGTGACGAAGAAATCATCCTGGTTTTCCGGCCAGTCGCCGTGACCTTTTTCAAATGTAAACGAAGTGGTGGTATATAAATGACGGTCGTCTGCAGCCTTCATTTCACCCAACATGGATGCCAAAATATTGAAATCATACTGCAGCTCGTTTCCGATGCTCCAGAAGCAGAAAGAAGGATGGTTGCCATATTCCTTACTTATACGCTTTGCCTCGGCACGCAGGAACTCGACCGTAGCAGAATCTTTTCCAAGCGTCACACTCCATACCGGAAGCTCTACCTGTACATAAAATCCCATCTCATCAGCTACATTGAACGCTGCTTCCGGCGGACACCAGGAGTGGAAACGGAGATGATTCATTCCATATTCGCGTGCAGAAGCATAAAGTTTTTCCCACGAAGCCTCATCAGTAGGAGGTGTTCCTGTCAAAGGAAAAATGCAGCACTCCAATGTACCACGAAGGAATATCGGTTTTTCATTCATCACCAGTTTGTTTCCTTCATGCCGTATATCACGCAATCCGAAAGTTTCGGTTGTAAGTGAAGTCGATTTTCCGGATACTAATTTTACAGAAGCATCGTAAAGATAAGGATTGAATTCATCCCACAGAGGAGCATTATCCCCTAATTGGCAGGTCAGTTCTACCGTTGAATAACCTTTCACAGCTTCTGCTTGAGCTTCGACAGAAGCGTACGATTTGCCATCATCCTTTCCTTTTACCTGCAGGCTAAGATTAACTGGTACAGTCTGTGAAGACGAATTATATACAGAAACTACAGCCTTTACTGTACGTGAAGCAGCATCCGGATAAAGTTGCAGACTTCTACGCGTGTTTTCTCCACGGCCTTGATGTACATGTCGCCTAAGATACCATTCTATTTTACCTGAGTGGCATCTGTATAGGCATGTGCCAGGTCATTCACTGACATGTCGTAACGCTTACGGTTGTCCACTCTGACAGTCAGCACCTGTTTTTTCTCGGGCTGAATATAAGGAGTCAAGTCATATTCATGCGGAGTCGTCAGACTTTCTTCATGACCTTCTACTTTCTGTCCGTCTATCCATACTTGTGTATCCCATAATACACGTTCCAGATGAAGGATACAATCTTTTTCTTTCCAGTCGGAAGGTACCTGAATCTCGCGTGAATACCAGGCCGGACCTACATAACTGTAGGCACGGGTAAGATGGAGCAGCTGCGGTTTTTCCAATGCAGGTTTCAATGTGCATTTAGTGCCCAGACGAGCCTCATCCGTTGTACCCGGAAGCGTAATGGAGGTATCAAACAATTTTCCGCCAAAAGAAGCGTCCATCCCCACATCAGTACTATCCAGACATACCGTCCACTGTCCGGAAAGATCCATCTGTGTAACAGGACTTGTACACGAAGCAAAAGGAAGACAGAACAACCAGGCGATGAGTGTATTTTTCATGATATTTTTTTGTTATATTGTATTACGGATGCAAAATAACAAAAAACAAACAGGGCAGGAAATGGAATATTTACCGGATAAGATGTAAAAAACTACGAAAAGGCAGGCTCTACCGATAAAGTGGGAAAAGAATGATCAGTCTGCAAGGAAAAAGCAACTACGTTTTCCCAGTACTTCCGTGGAAGTACTGAAGTACTGCAAAGGAAGTACTACAGTACTTTCAAAGAAGTACTGCAATCCTCCTTAGAAAGTACTGCGAACCGCCAAGCCATTGTGTATCAGTCTCGCCCCACTCAACCCATCAACTCATCCCACATAAAAACACATAGCCCGCCCCTTTTTTCTGAAAAAGGAACGGGCTACAGTTTCCCGAAGGATATAACCAACTTAATCGTCAATATCAATTACACGCATCTGGCTGTCGAAGGTAATCTCCCATCTATTAGACAATTTCACTTCATATTCATTGCGTTTGCGCTCTATCTGAATGATGGAAGCGTCAGGGTAATTATTCTTCACATACGTGCGGATAGCTGATGGAACAATCTGAGTCGGTACGCCGGATTTGCATTTCACTTCTGTCCAGTCGCCAGACTTGTCAAACTCAATCTTTTCGCCGTTGGTGAAAATCACATCGTATGACTTGCTGAACAAATCGCTGTCCTGTTTTGCCAAAGCTACCTTGTGGCCTTTGAAGTAAGTAGTGATGAAAGTCTGCGCCTTCGTAGGCAACTGTCCTACCTGAATCGGTTTTTCGTTATCTGCCATTGCTACGGTTGACACTGTAAACACACACACCAGTAAAAAAACTAACTTTTTCATAATGTTCTATTTTTATAAGATGAATACTTTAATGATTTATTTGTACTGCAAAAATGGGATGTAATTCTGAAAAGAATCTGAAGATTTCCCCTTTTTCGACAAAAAAATCAAGAAACAATAGAAAAAATATGCTGCCCGTCTTCAAAGGTATATGAAAGAGTGAGATGATAGGCCTTACAGATGGAGTCTACCAAGGCCAGTCCAAGTCCTGTAGAGCCCTCGGCCTTTCCTTCTTTATAGAAACGTTCAAAAATACGGTTCTTATCCAATGAAGCATCTCCGGTATTGCTGATACGGAAAGAGGAAGCCGTGAAAGAAAGAGAAATCACTCCCCCCTCCGTCACATGCACAAACGCATTTTTCAGCAGATTGGTCAGCAGGACGATAGCCAGCGACTCACTCATTTCCAAACGAAAACATTCTTCTACGTGCACTTCCACTTGCACATGACGATAGGCATATACCTCCTTGTAATCATCCAGATACTGCAAAAGCAGTTCATTCAGGCACAAAGATTTTACATCCGTAAACTGACGGTTCTCTATCTTGCACAATAGTAACAGCGACTTATTCAGGCGTGTCAAATTTTCAAGTGTCCGATGGGTTTTCATCAGTTCGGAGAGTTGTTTCTCGGTCAATGTTTCATCCTCCATCAGCATTTCCAGGCGGTTGCGGCAAATAGCCAGCGGTGTCTGCATCTCATGTGAGGCATTTCCGATAAACAGTTTCTGCTGCTCATAGAGTTTCTCACTGCGTTCTGAGAACATATTGGCCGCCTCATTCAGTTTCCGGAATTCCACAATCCGAAGTGATTCATCGAGCGGTTTTTCCTTCGTTCCCAAACGATAATCTTCCAGCCATTTCAACAAAGTATAAAGTGGCCGCATATTGCGATGGAACACCCAGGCATTAACCGCTAAAATCATCAGGAACAGCAACACATAAAGAAAGACAATCCACCCTAAAACGGCACGCTGAAGGTCGAATTTCTCAATGGTAGGAGTATAGACCACCAGCTCCATGTATCCCCCATCCTCCTTTTGGAAAATGGTCATTAATATTCTAGCAGGTTCCGTCTCTCCTTTTTCGGTAATATATACCATTTCGTCCCGATAGGATATATTAGGATAGGAGGCTGCATATTCTGGAGTGACCTCATACAGAAAATACTGATTGTTCGAGCCGTTGCTTGTATCAGGCATCTGTTCTCCCGACAGGGAACGGATAATCAACGACTCGGAATAATCGCTCAAGGAATCATCCACTTCGTCGTTCACCTCCTCCATAATGGCCAGATAAAACAATACTGCCCAACACGTCAGTATGACCACTAAGATGGTGGACATACGCCACATAACCAACTGAAACAGTTTCATTCTTCTACCAGTTTATAACCTATACCATACACTGCTTTCAACTCCACCGTAGCACCGGCTTCTTTCAGGTGTTTGCGCAGATTCTTGATTTGTGCATAGATAAGTCAAAATTATCTACCTGGTCAATATGGTCTCCCCATACAGATTCAGCCAGTGTGGTTTTGTTTACCAATCTTCCGGGACGCAGCATAAAATACAGCAGAATATCGTATTCTTTCCGGTTCAGGTCCAGTTCCTTCCCTCCTACTGCAACCTTAAAATGGTCTGGGATGACTTCTACATTGCCATAGCTTACCTTCTTCTCTCCTTCCCGCTGGTTACGACGGAACAGACTCTTCAATCGCGCATGGAGCTCGGCCAAATGATAAGGCTTAGGGAGATAATCATCCGCTCCTAAATCCAATCCTTTGACTTTGTCTTCCAAAGAATCCTTGGCCGACAGTATAATGACATTGGTCCGTTTTCCCAACGCATGCAATTCTTCCAGTAAATCAAGTCCGGAACCATCCGGCAACATTATATCCAGCAATATGCAATCGTAGTCGTAATCCTCTATTTTACGAAGTGCCGTTTTATAATCTGGTGCCTGCGACACGACATAACGTTCTTTCTCCAACGAACGGGTGGTAATTTCCCGCAAGTCTGCATCATCTTCAACGATTAATATTTTCATGGCATATAGTTTTTGAAAACAAAAAAGCCATTCCAGATATCAAAATTATCCGGAATGGCCTGTTTATATGATTATCTGAACAGACAGAGGTCTTTATTCATTAAACCAGCGTACATAGCAGAAATCCTGACGGTGAGGCAGTGCATCGTTCTTCGGGAACATACGGTAAGCTACCTTAAAGCTACCCGCATTTGACAAACCTGCAATCATTTCGAAAGTAAACAAGTTGCCTTCACGTTTCACCATCTTCATCGGGTTAACCGCATAAATGTATTCACGGCCTTCTGCATTGGTATAAGTAACCACCTGTTCGATACCGATTGCATCGTCCAAGCCTTTTTCATCTACCACGCAAGTAAGCTTGTAGTCTTTACCGCTTTCTACGTTACCGTTGCACAAATCCTGGCACTTGTTGAATGAAACAACCTGAATTTCATCCCATTTAGCAGCTACTTCTTCCTTCCATGCAGCCAGTTTCTTCACTTGTTCGTAGTTGTTTGCTTCAAGCGCGTGGAAACGTTCAGCTTCCTTACCATAGAACTTAGCGAAGTAATCATCCAACTGACGTTTCATGGTATAATGAGGAGCAACCTGAGCGATAGAGTTCTTAATAGTCTTTATCCAGCCTTCAGAATATCCTTTCTTGTTTCTTGCATAATACAACGGCAGGATTTCTGTTTCCAGGATACTGTAGATAGTAGCAGCATCCAGCTGATCCTGATGTTCCTGGTTCTGGTAAGTACGTTTTTCAGTCAATGCCCATCCAGCACCTTCACGGTAACCTTCCAGCCACCATCCATCCAATACAGAGAAGTTAACCACACCGTTCATCAAGGCTTTTTCACCTGATGTACCAGATGCTTCCAACGGACGAGTCGGAGTGTTCATCCAGATATCTACACCAGATACCAGGCGACGAGCCAGCTTCATATCGTAGTTTTCCAGGAAAATAATCTTTCCTAAGAATTCCGGACGGTTAGAGATTTCAATAATTTTCTTAATCAATCCCTGACCTGCTCCATCGTGCGGGTGAGCTTTACCAGCAAACAAGAACTGAACCGGATAGTCAGGATTGTTTACAATCTTAGCCAAACGATCCAAGTCAGTGAACAACAAGTGTGCACGCTTGTAAGTAGCAAAACGACGAGCAAAACCAATCAGCAAGGCATTCGGGTTAATCTTGTCCATCAAAGATACCACACGTGACGGGTCTCTCTGGTTCTTCAACCATGTATCACGGAACTGATCGCGGATGTAGTTAATCAGTTTGTTCTTCAAAGCCACACGAGTCTTCCAGATTTCTTCATCAGGCACGTTGTAGATACGTTCCCAGATTTTCGGATTTGACTGGTCGTGCATGAAGTTCTTGTCAAAGTATTTATTATACAAAGCTTTCCATTCAGAAGCACACCAAGTGGGGAAATGTACACCGTTAGTTACATAACCTACATGATTTTCTTCAGGGAAATAGCCTTTCCAGATTCCAGAGAACATTTCCTGAGAAACCTTTCCGTGCAACCAGCTTACACCGTTCACTTCCTGACAAGTGTTGCAAGCAAATGTAGACATACAGAAACGTTCGTTCGGATCACCCGGATTGATACGTCCCAAGTCCATCAAATCCTGCCAGCTGATTCCCATACGCTGCGGATAACCGCCCATGTACTTACCGAACAATCCTTCATCGAAATAGTCATGTCCTGCCGGAACCGGAGTATGTACAGTATACAGAGAAGAAGCACGAACCACTTCTAATGCTTCGTCAAATGACATTCCGCTTTCTACGTAGTCACACAGACGCTGTACATTACACAATGCCGCATGTCCTTCGTTGCAGTGATATACATCTTTCTTGATACCCAGTTTCTTCAGCAACAGCACACCACCGATACCCAGCAAGATTTCCTGTTTCAAGCGGTTTTCCCAATCACCACCATACAACTGGTGAGTAATAGAACGGTCGAATTCGCTGTTCATTTCATTGTCTGTATCCAACAGATACAAAGGTACACGACCTACATTGACTCTCCATACATATGCATGTACATAATAGTTCAAATAAGGTACATCCAATACCATCGGCTGGTCGTTTTCATCCTTCACGCGTTCCAAAGGAAGGCTTCCGAAGTTCTGAGCTTCATAGTTAGCAATCTGCTGACCGTCCATTGAAAGGCTCTGTGTGAAGTAGCCGTAACGGTACAAGAAACCGATACCGCACATATCCACATTACTGTCTGAAGCTTCTTTCAGGTAGTCACCAGCCAAAATACCCAGACCACCAGAATAAATCTTCAGTACATGAGTCAAACCGTACTCCATACAGAAATAAGCTACAGACGGACGGTTTTTGTCTGGTTTTACAGACATATATTCAGTAAATCTATCATAGATTGCATTAATCTTACCCAACATTTCTTTATCTACAGACAGAGCTTCCAGCTTTTCGTAGTTAAGACGTTCCAGCAAAGCAACAGGGTTCTGTCCGACAGCACGCCACAATTCCGGGTCAAGTTCTCTAAACATTTCAGTAGCATCATCATTCCATGCCCACCAAATGTTACGAGCCATCACTTCCAGCATCTTCAAAGATTCCGGGATACGAGATTTCACATTAATTTCTCTCCAAACAGGAGTATTAGCATAGTTTGTTTTGATTTTCATATCACTAATGTTTTATAAGTTCATTTTTGTTTATAAGATTTGCAACGTTCTTTTGCATTGCGCAAAGCCACGTCGTATGCTTCATAATAATAGCGTATAAAATGTTTCCACAAAGCCTTTTCAGCAATGTCGGCCGCATTTTCCGAATTATCTGCACTTCAGATTCAGGCAACTTAGCAAATTCGGTAATCGTATCACGAATTACATCTGCCACTTCCGAATAATTGTAGTCAGTACGATGAATAACTTTTACACCGTCTTCCAATGTACCGGGATGACCCTTCAATGAATTTACCCACAAGCCGAATCCAGCCAGATCCGTCGTAATGGCAGGCACTTTGAATGCCACACTTTCCAATGGAGTATAGCCCCATGGTTCATAATATGACGGATATACGCTCAAGTCTGCCCCTATAATCAAATCGTAATAGGTTTCATTCAATATTCCGTCGTTGCCATCCAGATAGCAAGGCACAAATATAACCTTTACTTTTGACTCTGGAGAGTTAGACATGTTCAAATACTTCAACATATCCAACACCTGGTCATGGCTCATATTATGCAACCAGTGCGTAATAAAAGGACATTCCAGCGGTGTATTGTAATCTTCATTGCTTTCCAAACGTTGTTTCAAGTCTTCACGGGCATCGCCTACCCATCCTGGCACATTGACAAAAGCCACGACTTCACGGTTCAGGCTCTTTTTACGTGTCAAACGGTTTAACGCTTCCAAATACACGTTTATACCCTTATTTTTGAATTCATAACGACCGCTTGTTCCTACAATCAGCGTATCATCGCCCAAATGAGTACCAGCAACTTGTTAGCCAAATTCAGCAACAAAGCACGGGCATATTTTCTTTTCTTTTCAAACTCCTCTCCTTTGGGAACGAAATCATCTTCAAAACCATTCATCAGGACCACGTCCGCCTCTTTGTCCAACAATTCCTTACATTCATTGTTGGTAATATCGCTGACTGTAGTAAAACAATCTACATGATGGGCTGTCTGCTTTTCAATAGAGTGCTTTGACTCTACATTCAGTTCACGGGACATCTGGTCACCGTTATAAGCAAACAAGTAATCATAGAGAGGTTTGTTATTTCCTGCAATGGAACGCCCGATAGTAGTAGCGTGTGTAGTGAAGATTGTAGCAATTTCCGGAACGTGTTTTTGCAAGTATAGTGCGCCAAGGCCAGTCATCCATTCATGAGCTTGATATATCACCTTATCGCTCATTGTCAGGTTGTAACGATAAAAGCTTTCAACTACTTTTCCCGCAGCATACGAGAACATAGAAGCTTCATCATAATCTCCATAAGCATGCAAGGAATCTACTTGAAAATCGATCCATGCCTGAGTATATATCTCATTTTTATCCTTATAGAAAGGAGTGAAATCGACTAAAATAGCAATCGCTTACCTGGAATATTCCAACGCCCTACGCGTACTTTCAAATCATCTTTCTTGATTGCATGCCCTCTCCATGCCTGAAGAAGCTTTGAATCTTCCACAAACAACGGATTTTCCTTACCCGACCAAAAATCTGGTCCTATAAAAAAAATTCGATCAGGGAAAGTATTCTGCAAGGTTTTTGCTCTTGTAGACAATACAGTGTATATGCCACCCACTTTATTACATACTTCCCAACTGGATTCGAAAATATAATCAGGTGTTAGTAACTGTTTCATCATCGTCTCATTAATATCTTCTAAATCAGCCGCGAATATACAAAAAATATTTAATCGGAAGAAAAAAAAGGAAAGTTTTGTATTGCTACACTAATTTATGCCTGCCAATAGTAACGAAAAGATACAGAGATGTTTCTTTTTCAATACGATACGAAATCATATTCCACCATAGAATCATATATAAAAAAGTCCCCGCTGTACACTAACAAAGAGTGTGCAGCGGGGCAAAGTAGATAAATTAAAAAGAATTCTGAAGATTATGCCAAAGCAGATCCCATCAAGAAGGTAGCAGCCAAAGCTACGATTGCATACAATTCAGGGAATACGGCCAAAATCAATGTATTACCGAATACGTTATGTCCCTGTCCGATAGCTGCAATACCATTAGCACAAACTTGTCCCTGACGGATAGCTGAGAACAAGGCTACCAAGCCCAAGCCAATACCTGAACCCAATACGGCACAAGCCTGAATACCGGTAATTTCCGGGGTCAGTACACCCAAAATACTCTGGAACATAAAGTAGCCGGCAAATCCATACAAACCCTGAGTACCAGGAAGAGCTGTCAATACCAGGAAGTTACCAAATGCACTGTCGTTCTTCTTCAATGCACCGATAGATGCGTTACCTGCAATGGTTACACCATACGCACTACCAATACCAGACAAACCTACCATAATTGCGATGCCAATATAGGCAATCAAAAGATTCATTTCCATAATTATTTGTTTTTTAGTTTTTAATACTTTGTTTATTAATTCTTGAAAGGATTATATTCCTTTCCTCCTCCTTCGTATCCGGCATTCTTGAAGAATTCCACGAAGGTCAAACGCATCGGATGTACCATAGCTCCCAACACGTTCATAAAAATATTGATGGCATGGCCGATGACAAAGATCAATACCATCACAATCGGACCGGCAATCACGTTGTCCGGGCTCATACCTACCGCCAAACTGTTAAACACACTGGCTAGGATACCACCTGAAAGTCCTAAGGCAAACAGACGGACATACGACAGAATATCACCTAACAGACCGGTAGCCATATTATAGCTATCCCATAATCCCAAACCGATATTCACAAAAATATTCTTGTCAGGACTGTTATACAGATAAGCCATCAAGCCTCCTATAGCCAATAATATCAGATGTACTGTTCCCCCCATAGCCATCAGTCCGGGAGCTGCAAAAGCTACTGCCGTACTGACCAAAATCAGAATCCAGCCAATAGTTGCAATCGCATACTTCACACCAAACTGAATAGTCTGGTTTACCGCCTTCAGTATCATACCAAAAATAATCTGCACACCTCCCAAAATCAGAGAAAGGTTGAACATTTGCTGGTTGTCCAGCGAAATGGTTTCCTTTAACGTCTGGAAGAAAGGAACCTGAATGTCATACAGATTAAATCCCAAACATGTACCCGTGAGTAAACCGCAAACCATTGTCGAAGCTCCTAAAATCTGCACCAATGTCAGGATGGGCTTCATTGAGGCGCTCAGTTTCTTGGCAAACAGACGATACAGGGTTACCGCCAATAACATGAACAAGCCATAACCGGAATCGCCTAGACAGAGACCGAAAAACAACATAAAGAACGGAGCAAAGAACGGTGTCAAATCCAGTTCATTATATTTCGGCAGCATATACAGACGCATGATAGGCTCAAACAGTCTGAAGAAGCCTTTGTTTTCCAGCAGGATAGGCACATCATCCTCCGGTGTCGGAGCAGCCGTTTCATAATATACCTCCTGTGTACGAAGGTATTCGGTCATTTCCGGCAGACGTTCCGAAGGAATCCATCCTTCCAGCAACATCAGTTTATTGTCGGCCAAAGCATCCGTGCTGAGTACGACTTTCGAAAACTCAATCTGAGAATGTACCTGATGCTGGGCAGCCTTCAAATCTGAAATCACCGTTGCAGCCAAGTCTTTCAATTTTTCTTGAAGAGCTGTCTGCTGTGCTTTCAAATCGGCCACCTTTGCTTGCAAGGCTGAAAGTGAACTATCCGGCAACTTAGCCGTTTCTACTTCCAGTTCCGGCAGCACCATTCCTTTGTCACAGTGACAAAATACATCTTCGAACCAATCCGGTTGATGACTGTTGCGTGATACAAGTCTACCCATTCCGGTTTAAACTGCTTTTCGGAGCAAATATAAAAGCCCATCTGATAGCCAGCTTTACGCAAGCGGGATATATTTTGTGGATCAAAATCACCCCATGGTTCCAACGCAGCCAATTCTTTCTCGGCAGCCTGTACACGATGCGTAAGCTGCTGTGACTGTTGCAGCAACTCATCAGTCTGCTTTAAGGCTTGCTCTCCTTTGGCTGCATCTCCTTCACGCACTTCGGCAGAAGCAGTTTCCATGCCCTGCAACAATTTGATAGCCGCAGCATAACGTGCAGACAAACGGATACTTTCCTGCAGAGCCGCATTCTCAGCACCTCCCTGTGCTTTGGTGGCTACATGTACCACTCCCAGGTCACGGATATTTTTCAAAAAGCAATCATACTCTTTATGGTATACCAAAAAAGTAACTTTTGTCATTTTTGCAATCATTCTTCCGCCTCCTTTCTTTTCTCCTGGATAGACTTCAAAATCTTTTGAGAGGATTTTGACAAGTTTTCCTCGTCTTCCATAAAACGTTTGATTTTCCGCAAAGCGTCCTGATAACCCGGAATCTGCACTTTCTCAAAAAGGTTTACTTTCTGAGTCGTTTTCTTACGTGCATGTTCCAGCAAATCCAGCTTGGCAAGAGCAAACTCTCTTTCAATGGCAGTCTGGGCAAGTTTTTTCAATAGATGAATACCGTCGGCATACCACTTCGGGCTACAGAACAAACTAAATGGCCGGATATCAAACTCCACCTCATCCAGCAACGGAACCCGGACACCCGCAATCTTCCGCACACCCAGATGCACATCTTTCACCCTTACCAATGAAGCGTCAAACTCATTCCAAAGGGCATGCATGTGCTCGTATGACGAGATTTGCGTTTCCAGTCGTTCCTCCAGTTCGGCAGCTTCTTCTTTGCAGCGTTTCACTTCCATGCGCAGGGCACTCTCCTTATTCTTAATGATAGGGAGCGTACGCACACGGACCTTCAGCTGCTTTTCAAGCTGTTGCAAAGAGGTCTTGTTATACTGAAATTTTATTGCCATTTTAAAGTCTTATAAATTTATTTCTTCCAATACTGATCTACGAACTCTTTCTTGATGTTCACTTCTTCCGGCTTGAAGTATTTGCTGAACAAGCCCCAGGTTACATCCAACATTTCTGTCGTATTCAAGTTCACATCAATAGCCAACAGCTGGTTGGCATAATCCTTGGCAAAGGCCAACGCACGTTCGTCGTAGTTGGTCAGGTCGAAACCGTTTTCCATCTTCGTCTTGGCATTCGCTGCATCGGCATACAGACGTACGGCCGCATTCATCACCTGCGGATGATCCTTACGTGTCTTCTTACCACTTACCAGCTGTTTCAAACGTGACAACGAACGGAACGGGTCGACAATTACCTTACCTATATCACTGTCACGACGCAGGAAGAGCTGACCTTCTGTGATGTAACCGGTATTATCCGGAACTGCATGAGTAATATCACCACCGGAAAGAGTAGTCACCGCAATGATAGTTATAGAACCACCACTCGGGAACTGTACAGCTTTTTCGTAAATTTTAGCCAAATCAGAATACAAAGAACCCGGCATAGAATCCTTCGAAGGAATCTGATCCATACGGTTAGACACAATAGCCAACGCATCGGCATACGAAGTCATATCGGTCAGCAGTACCAATACTTTCTGGTTATGTTCTACGGCAAAATATTCAGCCGCAGTCAATGCCATATCTGGAATCAACAGACGTTCTACCGGCGGGTTTTCTGTCGTATTCACAAAGCTGATGATACGGTCCAGCGCACCTGCATTCGAGAATACATTCTTAAAGTAGAGGTAGTCATCGTTTGTCATACCCATACCACCCAGAATAATCTTGTCTGTCTCTGCACGCAAAGCTACGTTCGCCATTACCTGGTTAAAAGGTTGGTCAGGGTCTGCAAAGAACGGAATCTTCTGCCGGATACCAGCGTATTGTTCAAGTCGATACCGGCAATACCCGTAGCAATCAGTTCAGACGGTTGTTTACGACGTACCGGATTCACTGACGGACCACCAATTTCCACTTCAGTTCCTTCTACCTCCGGTCCCCCGTCAATCGGTTCACCGAAAGCATTGAAGAAACGTCCGGCCAGCTGGTCACTCACTTTCAGCGTAGGAGACTTGCCCAAGAATACCACCTCTGCATTGGTCGGAATACCTTCCGTACCTTCAAACACCTGCAGGGTCACTTCATCTCCGGCAATCTTCACCACCTGCGCCAGCTTGCCGTTCACCATAGCCAGTTCGTCATAACCAACCCCTGTTGCTTTCAGCGAACAGGTAGCCTTGGTTATCTGGCTAATCTTTGTATATATTTTTTGAAAAGCTTTTGTCGCCATTTTCTACCCATTTATTGATTTCACTTATTTTACTTTTCTTTCGGCAACCAGCTCCTGCAACTGTTTCTGGAATTCCACATATTGCGGAGAACGGAACTGTGCATAGTTCATCTGCTTGCAGATATTAATCATCTTCTTGAAGTAATCCATTACTTCTACGAAATTGTCAAAGCTGAAATCTGTATGGCAAATGTCGATTACCATATTCACGATTTCTTCCTGACGTTCCATCGGGGTCACCGCATCCACTTCATCAAAGGCATCCTGCTGCAAAATGACAAAGTCAATCAGTTCTGACTTCCAGAAAATCACGTGATATTCTACAGGCACACCGTCATCACCCAAGATGTTAATCTGTTCGGCAATTTCCTTACCACGCAACAGACGAGTCTTCAGTTCAGTCACCTTACCCGTCCATTCTGCGTTGATATGTTCTGTGATATACGCTTCAAATTCAGGATACTCCAGATACTTAGAATAAGAATCAATCGGGTTCACAGCCGGATAACGTTTACGGTCTGCACGTTCCTGTTCCAATGCATAGAAACAGCGGGCTACTTTCTTCGTATTTTCTGTCACCGGTTCCTTCAAGTTACCTCCGGCAGGCGATACGGTACCGATAAAGGTAATAGATCCCGTCGCTCCATTGTTCAGATGTACATATCCTGCACGACCATAGAAGTTAGAAATAATAGCCGAAATATCCATCGGGAAAGCATCCGGCCCAGGAAGTTCCTCCATACGGTTAGACATTTCACGCAAAGCCTGTGCCCAACGTGAAGTAGAGTCGGCCATCAGCAAAACTTTCAATCCCATGGCACGGTAGAACTCGGCCATTGTCATGGCGGTATACACAGATGCTTCACGAGCCGCAACCGGCATATTAGAAGTATTTGCCACAATGATGGTACGTTCCATCAACTTACGTCCTGTATGCGGGTCGACCAGTTCCGGGAACTCTGTAAAGATTTCTACCACCTCATTGGCACGTTCACCACAAGCCGCGATAATTACGATGTCAGCTTCCGCCTGTTTGGAGATGGCATGCTGAAGCACCGTCTTACCCGTACCAAACGGTCCCGGAATAAATCCTGTACCACCTTCTACAATCGGGTTCATTGTATCAATCACACGTACACCCGTTTCCAGCAGTTTGTAAGGACGCGGTTTCTCCTTATAATTAGTCATGGCTTTCTTCACCGGCCATTTCTGAATCATATTTACAGGGATGTCATTACCCTCTGCATCTGTAAGTACAGCTACGGTATCTTCAATGGTATACTCTCCTTCCTCTACTATGGACTTTACTTTATAAGTTCCCTGCAATTGGAACGGTACCATGATTTTCAACGGCTGATGGTTTTCTTCCACTTCTCCCAGCCAGGCAGACGGTCCCACTTCATCACCCGCTTTTACAATAGGCTTGAACAGCCATTTCTTTTCCTTGTCCAGCGGATAAGTATACTGACCACGTTTCAGAAATACTCCCTCCATTTTATCGAGGTCATTCTGCAACCCGTCATAATTCTTCGAAAGCATGCCAGGTCCTAATGTCACTTCCAGCATGTGGCCTGTAATTCAGCTTCCGCACCCACTTTCAGTCCACGTGTACTTTCAAAAACCTGCACATACACATTCTTTCCTACCACCTTGATTACTTCGGCCATCAGGCGGTCACCTCCGGTCGAAATGTAGCAGATTTCATTCTGTGCCACCGGACCGTCGACTGTCAATGTAACCATATTGGCGATTACGCTAAAACAGTTCCTTTTGTTGCCATTCTATTTTATTTTTACTATTTTCTAAACTCTTCCGGAATCTGTACCTCTTCCTTCAGATGCTGAATCATCTGGCGGAACAGTTCATTTCCTTTTTCTTTGTCCAGTGAAATCCATCGTTCAATCATTTCCAGCTGTAAGAGGAAGACGAATAAACGCTCTACCGTGAAATAATTAAAGAACGACTCATCCTCCAGCCATTTCCAGGCCAGCAAGTCTGTCTTCTTTTCACGTTCCACCAGTTCCTCCATTTCTGCAATGCGCTGCAATTCTTCCATATAAGCCAACTGTTCTCCCAATCCGAAATCACGGGCATTCGAAGTTCTCAGTTGCTCACACACTTCCGTGTCTCCCACAATCCGGGGAGCCACTTCCATCTTGTATTTGCGCAAATAAAAGCAGAGAGGATATTGTTCACATTCAGACTAAACTCAAACCAACGGCTTATGAAGCGATTTCCACATCTCATGGCATACGCATAATAGGCAGCCGCCAGCGCCTCCTCAGCCACGAAATGCTCCTCACCTGAATTTTGTAGATACAAAGCGATGAAATCATACAAGTAAGAAGGGAACTTTTTCTCGCAAGCATCTCCTTGGCGAACAGCTCTATCAGAAGCAGCAATTCTTCCGCCGAGAAGTTACCTCGTTCATCAATTCCCGCATCTTTGTCCTTTAAAAGTTTCAACAGATTTATATTATCAAATTTCAGGTAAAACAAATCAATCAGCTTTTTGTCTTTATCAGACAGAGAAGGATAAAGTTCAGATTTAAAGTTTTCAACGGTATAACTCAGTTTGCCATCATCCAATGACACAGACGGCAAACCAGCTACCAGATAATAATAGTTGCTCATGCCACTGGATTAAAACAACATTTTGACTAACTGAGGACGAAGGAATTCCTTGAAATAGTTCTCAAATTCTTCCTCTCCAAAATTTACTTTATAGGAACCATCCGCAGGCGAAATAGAGAATAACATCTTCATTCCGTTCACCTGATTAATAGTTACTCCTTTATCCAGCAAAGCTTTTGCCTTAGCTGTAAGTATTTTTTCAGACTGTCCGCATCTTTCACCGAAATTTCAATCGGTTCATTTGCTGACCATTTTTCTGCCAGTGCCAAAATAAATTTATAAAGAAACTCTTTGTCGGCAGTAAATCCTTTTACCGTTTCTTCTACAGTCTGATTCGTCAGCAAGTTTGCCACTTCCGTCTTCAATGCATTTACAGCCTGTCCGGCAAAAAGTTTCAATTCCGATTTAGTGTTCTCATTCAATTCGTCGGCTGATTTCTTCGCTTCAGCCAATATAGACTCAGCCTGCTTTTTGCATCTTCAATCAGTTTTTCCGCCTGAGCCTGAGCCTCGCTCACAAGGCGTTGAGCTTCCTCATTTCCTTTTTCCACCCCTTCACGGTAGATTTTATCAGTTAGCTCTTGAATCTTGTTTTCCATGATGAATTTATATTTATTAAAGATTACTGCATTTATATGAGGTTTTTAAAACCGCCCAAATATAGCAACTTTTTTATTCAAAGCAACTAAATTCATCATGAATATTGTCTGAAATATCGCTAAAAGCAGCTCAGGTTACATTATTGTATACTGAATCCAAAACTTATCCAGAAACGTACAAACACAAAAAAAGCCCTGAAGCGTTTCTGCCTCAGGGCTTCTGTTAAAACGGCGACTACCTACTCTCCCACTTGCGCAGTACCATCGGCGTGACGAAGCTTAACTTCTCTGTTCGGAATGGGAAGAGGTGGAACCTTCGTGCAATAGTCA
>ENA-OQHA01000096-OQHA01000096.1-human-gut-metagenome-genome-assembly--contig:-NODE-96-length-45090-cov-6.348531_pt1 | contig 45090 bp, 54 predicted proteins | sample MGYA00242558_ERZ504707 | MGnify/ENA primary metagenome ERZ504707 (study PRJEB26092, sample SAMD00036197) | human gut metagenome | host: Homo sapiens | study: EMG produced TPA metagenomics assembly of... | reverse complement strand
GGCAGCCGCTCCGGTACACCACTGCTCCGAAGCTTCCGCTCCGGTACAGCCGCAGCCACAGGTTCAGGTGCAGCCGCAGGTACAGGCTCAGCAGACCATGACAAGCAATGTTCCGAAAAGGACATCCAGATCCCGGATTTCTTAAGAAACCGCAGATAAGCAAAGAATAATAAGCAAATAACGAATTTACCTCGACACGCCGCAGACCCGAAAATGTTGCGGCGTGTCGAAGTTTGTTGATCAAAAAAGAAGGTCATTCTTCCGAAAACGACAAAAAATTCACCCCCTTCCGTCTATAATAGGGTCTGTTAGAAATTCAGACCATGCAAAAGGCGCAGGGGGTGTTTTTTTGCACTATGAGATCTTTCTGGATCTTCTCTTTGCAGAGAATCTTCTGCTGAATTATACTATTCTGCGCCTTTCCTCCTTTCTTCTGAAACGATCTGCCACGCGAAGAAGGAGTTTTGCGGCAGCCGCGCTCGGCGCCGGTTATGCGGTGCTGTATGCCGTGTTTGCACGGTATCTGCCGGGTGCGCTGCTCGCCCTGGTCGGAATCGGAATTACAACAGGGATGGTGAAATCTGGCTGCAGAATCACGACAGTACGGGATCTTGTGGTGGGAATGGCAGGCTATATACTGTCCGGTTTTCTGATCGGCAGTGCATACCGCCTGTTCCGGGAGCTGATGCCGGGAAGGGGAATTTTTCTTTTTCTTCTTTCCGGGAGTGCCGCATATGCGGGAACACTCCTCCTGCTGAAGATCCGAAAGGAGATGCTCCTGGAACACGCCAGGCAGGTTACGGTACAGCTTGTGCAGAATGGGAAATGGAAAAAAGTAAAAGGACTGTACGACACGGGCAATACTTTGCGGGATGCCACAACCAAAAAGCCGGTCTCGGTCGTACCGTACACTGTGATACTCGAATTGTTCCCGGACGAAATGCGGACAGGGATTGCGGCGCTTGCAAGGCACGAGACGGTGCCGGAGCCGGAACGGCTTCTTGCGCTGCAGCCCCGTTACATACCGTTTCGCGGACTGGAAGGCCGGGGCTTTCTGCCGGTGATCCGGATCTCGGAAATGATTCTTGTGACAGAACATACAGCCAGGCACATAAGCGGACCGCTGATTGCGCTTGGCGGAGAAAATAGTTCATCTCCCAGGGGCTATGAAATAATTTTGCATCCAGATCTCATGGAAGGACAGGAGGAATGAAGTATGCTGCAGGCTGCACTGCCAAACGGATTCCGGCTTCGTATGCTGCCGCGGTCCGTGCCGGCTGTATTTCGTCAGACAGGAGAAATTTTTTATATCGGGGGCACAGATGTTCTCCCGGCGCCTTTGGAAGGACAGGAGGAGGCCGATGCGATTGCGGGGCTTTCCGATCCGGAAAACGAGACGGCAAGGAGCGAGCTGATCGAACACAACCTGCGTCTCGTCGTCTACATTGCACAGAAATTTGATAATACAGGAGTTGGTGTGGAGGATCTGATTTCGATTGGAACCATCGGCCTCATCAAGGCAATTAACACGTTCAATCCGGAAAAAAAGATCAAGCTTGCCACGTACGCGTCCCGGTGCATTGAGAACGAGATTCTGATGTATCTGCGGAGAAATAACAAGACACGGATGGAGGTCTCGATCGATGAGCCGCTCAATGTAGACTGGGATGGAAATGAGCTTCTTTTGTCGGATATCCTCGGAACGGAGGAGGATGTGATCTATCAGGGGCTCGAGCAGGAGGCGGAACATCGCGTGCTGGGAAGCGCAATCAGCAAGCTCTCTGAGCGGGAGCAGGTGATCGTGAAACTCCGGTTTGGCATCAATATGCCAGAGGGGCGGGAGAAAACGCAGAAAGAAGTCGCGGATCTTCTTGGAATTTCACAGTCGTATATTTCGCGGCTGGAAAAACGGATTATGAAACGGCTGCGGAAAGAGATTGCGCGGTATGAATAAAGAATAGAAAAATTTCCTTTCTCAGGGCGTGTTTAAAAAAATTTTTCAAACACGCCCTAAGCAATTGCTTGTCTTTTTCTGATAAGAAAAGTATAATAGAAAGCATAGTGCAAAACAGGAAGACAAACCGGACAGAACGGCAGAACGGTGCCGTTCTGAAATCTGAGTTTTGTACGAAGAAAAAAGGGAGGAAATAAAAGAAATGGAACGAGAGACATTCCAATCGCGCTTGGCTTTCTTCTGCTTTCGGCAGGCTGTGCCATCGGCATCGGAAATGTATGGAAATTCCCGTACATGGTAGGAAACAACGGAGGCGGCATTTTCGTGCTGTTTTATCTGTTGTTCCTTGCCATTATGGGAGTTCCGATTCTGTCGATGGAGCTTGCCATCGGAAGAGGAAGCAAAAAGAGTACCGTGCGCGCGTATGGGGAACTGGAGAAGAAAGGGCAGAAGTGGCATATCCATGGATACGTTGCCCTCATCGGAAACTATCTGCTGATGATGTTCTATACGGTTGTTGCAGGCTGGATGCTGTATTATTTTTACAGCTTTTTAACCGGAAAATTCAGTGGCCTTAAGGGGGACGCTGTAACTGGAAAATTCAATGAGATGCTTTCATCTCCGTCTATTCTTGTCATCACGATGCTGCTGATCACGATTGCAGGCTTTCTGATCTGCTCTGTTGGTCTGCAGAATGGTGTGGAGCGTGTCACAAAAGTGATGATGATTGTACTGATGGTCGTTATGATTTTCCTTGCGGTTTACAGCTTTACAATGCCAGGCGCAAAAGAGGGTCTGAAATTTTATCTGGTGCCGGACAAGCAGCAGATTGAACAGGTGGGACTGTTCCACATTATCACAAGCGCGATGAGCCAGGCATTCTTTACGTTAAGTCTTGGTATCGGCGCAATGCTGATTTTCGGAAGCTACTTAAACGGAGGAAAATCGCTGCTCGGAGAGGCGATCAATATTGCGGTGCTCGATACGTTTGTAGCCATCACCGCAGGTCTTATTATTTTCCCGGCGTGCTTTTCCTATCACGTACAGCCGGACAGCGGCCCGAAGCTGATCTTTATGACACTGCCGCACATCTTCACCTCGATGAAGGGCGGACGGATTTTCGGAAGCTTTTTCTTCCTGTTTCTGTTCTTTGCGGCACTGTCCACTATCATCGCTGTATTCGAGAACATCATGTGCTGCTTTTCCGAGATTTTCGGTGTTTCCAGAAAACAGTCAGCAGTCATCAACTGCATTCTGATCATTTTAGGATCCCTGCCGTGTGCACTCGGCTACAATGTGTGGTCCGGATTCCAGCCGCTCGGCGCAGGAAGCACAGTTCTCGATCTTGAGGACTTTATCGTCAGCAACCTTCTGCTGCCGGTCGGTTCACTGATCTATCTTTTATTCTGTACATCAAAGTGGGGATGGGGATTTAAAAATTACCAGGCAGAGGCAAGTAAGGGCGATGGTCTGAAAGTGCCGGACTGGATGCGATTATACCTTACGTATATCCTTCCGCTGCTGCTTCTTGTATTAATTGTCCAGGGACTGATTGGATAAGCAAAAAGAGAAGAAAAAAGGTCAATATCAGATAGAAAAAAGATAAGAAAAGAACTGGAAAAAAAGCAGAAAATACGAGATAATAAAAGACAAGAAGCCAGTCATGTGCGGAACCCGGGATTTCCTTTGGGTGTTCCGGCACATGTTGGATAGAAAAGTATGCAGGAGAAAGGGGAACAATATGGGAAAATTTACACCATTGGATTTCGAAGAATACGTAGCGCTTGCCCGTCAGGCAGCAGCAGAGGGATGTGTCCTTCTGAAAAATGACAACGAGGCGCTTCCGCTTCGCAAGGGGGATAAAGTAGCCGTTTTCGGAAGAATTGCATTCCATTATTATAAGAGCGGACTGGCTCCGGCGGACTCGTCAACACCAAATATGTGGTTGGCATTCTGGATGCCTTAAAAGAAGAAAAAGACATCACGCTCGATGAGAATCTTCTTGGAACATATGAGAAATGGATCGAGGAAAATCCATACGACGAAGGCCAGGGCTGGGGAAAAGTGCCGTGGTCCCAGAAAGAGATGGAGCTCACCGACGAGATTGTGGAGAGCGCAAAAGGCGCCGATGCAGCTATTGTTGTTGTAGGCCGTACCGCAGGTGAGGACCAGGACAACAAAAACGAGGCGGGCAGTTATCTCTTGACAGATACCGAGCGTGAGATGGTAGAGAAAGTCAGCAAAGCGTTTGCAAGAACGATCGTTGTGCTGAATGTCGGAAATATCATCGACATGAAATGGGTGAAAGAGTGCAATCCTGCAGCTGTTCTCTACGTATGGCAGGGCGGTCAGGAAGGTGGAAACGGCGTTGCCGATGTGCTGATGGGAAGAGTCAGCCCGTGCGGTAAACTGACGGATACCATCGCAGAAAATATTGAGGATTATCCGTCGACCAGCTGCTTTGGCGATCTAGTAAGAAACGAATACAAAGAGGATATCTATGTAGATACCGCTACTTTGAGACTTTTGCAAAAGACAAAGTATTATATCCGTTCGGATTTGGTCTTTCCTACACAACCTTTGCAGTAACCGCAGAGGCGAAAGAGAAAGACGTCGATCAGGTAACCGTAACGGCAACCGTAGAGAATACAGGAAAAACGGCCGGTAAAGAAGTTGTTCAGGTATACGTAAAAGCTCCACAGGGCGTTCTTGGAAAACCAGCCCGCGCACTCGTCGGCTTTGCAAAGACCGGTATTTTAGCTCCTGGAGCAAAAGAGACCGTGACCATCAATGTGGCAAAAGAAAGCTTCGCATCCTATGATGACAGCGGTGCAACGGGACACAAATCCTGCTACGTACTCGAAGAGGGCAGCTATGAGTTTTATGTCGGAAGCGATGTCAGAAGTGCAGCTTTCGCAGGCGCTTACGAGCAGCCGTTTAAAGTGGTTGAGACGCTGACCGAGGCAATGGCGCCGGTCGAAGCGTTTGAGCGTATGAAAGCCGTTGCAGGTGAGGACGGCACATTAAAACCGGGATACGAGGCAGCCCCGCTGCGCACCGTAGATCCGGCAAAACGCATGAAAGAGAACCGTATGGAGCCGATTCCGTACACCGGAGACAAAGGCTATAAGCTGGGCGATGTGCTGGATAAGAAAGTAACCATGGAAGAATTCGTGGCACAGCTTTCCGATGATGATCTGATCTGCATGTTCCGCGGCGAGGGTATGTGCAGCCCGAAAGTAACGCCTGGAACCGCAGCTGCTTTTGGCGGTCTGACACCGGAATTACAGGAGTTTGGCATTCCGGCATCCTGCTGTACCGACGGTCCTTCCGGACTTCGTTTTGACTGCGGAACAAAAGCCTTCTCCATGCCAAACGGTACGCTGCTTGGCTGTACGTTCGATCTTCCGCTGGTAGAAGACCTGTACGAGATGGCAGGACGCGAAATGAGACAGAACCGTGTCGATGCGCTTCTTGGACCTGGTATGAATATTCACAGAAATCCGTTAAACGGACGTAACTTTGAGTATATTTCCGAGGATCCGTACCTGACCGGATGGATCAGTGCTGTACAGATTCTTGGTATGGAAAATCCGATGTAACCGGAACCATCAAACACTTCTGCGGTAATAACCAGGAGTCGAAGCGCCACACCGTAAATGCGGTTGTTTCCGAGCGTGCACTGCGCGAGATCTATCTGAAAGGATATGAAATTGCAGTCAAAGAAGGCGGCGCAAGATCCATTATGAGTACATATGGACCGGTCAACGGTATCTGGACCGCAGGAAACTACGATCTGTTAACCACCATTCTCCGTGGTGAGTGGAACTACGATGGATTTGTTATGACCGACTGGTGGGCAATGTCGAACCGTGAAGGATACGAGGCAACAAGAACGACACATGCACCGATGGTATCCGCCGGAAATGATGTCTTCATGGTATGCAATGACTGCACCGATATGAGCCAGGATGATGTGAAAGAAGCACTGGAAAAAGGTGAAATCACAAGAGGTGATCTGCAGAGAAATGCCATGAATGTCCTTCACTTCATTCTTGGAACACCATGTATTTTACGTTTCCTTGACCGCATCAGCGAGGAAGAAAAAGAAGCACAGGAGCAGCAGGGAGATAACGATTTTGTTGCAGCAGACCTGGTAACGTATGAGGCAGATCCGGAAACAGGTGATGTTGTCATTGACGCTTCCGCATGGGAAAATAAAAAAGGAACAAGCGAAGTCTGCGGTGTTTCCATTCTGGCAGATAAAATGGGAACTTATGATATCGAGATGGAAATGAAAGCAGACCTCGAAGACCTGGCACAGCTTTCCGTTACAGTATATATCGACAATATTGTAAAAACCGTTATCAGCATCCGTGGAACAAAAGGCGAGTGGATCAAAGAGACCAGAGATCTTGGCTTCTTCTTTGGATCTAATCACTATCTGAAACTGTATTTCGGTGCAAACGGCATGCAGCTTGGCAAGATTCGTCTGAAATTAAGAGAAGGCATGGAAGCGCTGAGCAAACACGAGGAATAAATAAAAAAAGAAATACAGAGAAAAACCGGAACCCGGGAGCCGCTGCTTAGAAGCGGTGCCGGGTTCCGGTTTTTCGTATGAAAGAAGATTTTTATGGAAGAAGCTGTTTTTTAGTGAAGCTCGTCCTCATCCACATCAATCACATTGTCATCGTGCAGGATTTTCTGCTGGTTGATCTCGGTCTGGATGACGTTTTTGATCCGGCGTTTTGCGCGGCCCATGTAGTAGGTGGTGACAAGATCGGAAATGCCGCTGTAGACAAGGCAGATACCGATGAAAATGTTTGTGGTTGCAACGGCATCAAACGGATTGGTACAGATGATGATGCGAGAACGCTGGTTAAAAGAGCCAGCAGGAACTCAAGCCACCATTTTTCCAGCCCTGTTTTTTTGAGGTTGAACGCTTCTGAATGCTGAGCAGTCCGTTTGCCAGAAGGATGATACCGATGACAACCGGGATGAATGCGATTACAAGGTCACTTTCAAAGATAACGAAGCAGCCGAACAGAATCAGTACCAGGGCAACGAACAGATCGTAGCGGAAGAAAAACGGCTCGCCGCGGCTTGCAATGTAGCGGATCAACGCAACAACGCCGCCAAACAGGAGCAGTGCTCCGGCGATATAACAGATCAGCAAACTCGTTTTTACGGGGTAGACGATCAGCACGATACCTAGTATAATAGAGACAGCGGCTGAAAGCAGGAAACTGTTTTTCACATCCTGAAAAAATTGTTTCATAAGGATTCTCCTTTCCACTTGAATGTGGTTTTTCGTTTGCTTTTATAGTAGCTTTTCAAAGCAGAAAAAGCAATGGACAAATTGAAAAAAATGTACGAAGAAATGGAATCGTGAAACGGAAGAAAGAGAGGGTAAAAAAGATGCAGGACGAACAGAAAAAGTTCCAGGAGAAGCTCTCCGAATTGCTGTCATACGCCAGAGACCATGAAAATAAAGTAACGATGAAAGAAGTCAGAGACTTTTTTGAAGACTTTGCACTGGATGAGCAGAAAGTCACCTTTGTCTGCGAATATCTGACGATGGAGCAGGTCGATGTGGCAGATTATGAGCCGGGCGTCGTGCCGGAGGAGACCGAAAAGAAAGAAAAACCGGAGTTTCCGAGGAGGAGCTGCGTGCCTTACAGCAGTATCTTGACGAACTGCCGGAGACAGAAACACCGTCGGAGGAAGAAACGGCAGAGCTTTACCGGAAAGCGGCAGAGGGCGATTCCCTTGCAAAGAGCATGCTCGTGCAGCTCTGGCTTCCGAAAGTTATTGAGACCGCAAAAGAAATGCACACCCGCGATTTCTTCCTGATGGATCTGGTGCAGGAGGGAAATGTCGGACTTTTAGTAGCGCTGGAGTCCGTTGTAAAAGCTGAGACGGCGGAGCAGGCGATTGATGCGGCTGTGCGTGAGACGATCAGCGATTTCATGGAAGAACACAGAGTTCAGAAACACAAGGACAATACTGTAGTCAATAAAGTAAACCGCTTAAAAGACGCCATCGAGGAACTCTCCGACGGCGATGACATGGATTTCAGTGTGGCAGAGCTTTCCGCGTATCTTGACATGTCCGTGGAAGAGATTGAGGATATTCTGCGGATTGCAGGCGAAGAGCCGTAACAAAAGGCTGGTATTTGCACAGAAACTGTGTGAATTGGCAATAAAACAAAAGCAAAGGAGAAAAATACAATGGTACATCATATTGTTATGTGGAAATTCAAACCGGAAGTAGAGGATGCAAAGAAACCGGAGCTGAAAAAAGCGATGGCAGAGAACCTGAAAAGCCTGGTCGGCAAAGTGCCGGGACTGTTGACGGTTGACTTTGTAGAAGCACCGCTTGCATCTTCCACCCATGATATGGCACTTGTCACAACCCTGGAAAAAGCAGAGGATGTAGCTGTATATGCAAAACATCCAGAGCACGTAAAAGTAGCAGACACCTATGTACGTCCGTACACAACGGAGCGTGCGGCACTCGATTACGAAGAGTAAAAACAAGCACGGACTTTAGAGCGTGTCTGAAAAACCATTTCCGCAATCTGCAAGCCCCACTTTGCGGGAGATTTTACCCTCATTCGGTTGCCGTAGCCCGCTACGCCGCCTCATTCGGATAAAATCTCCCACAAAACTGGGACTCGCAGCTCACGAAAAGCCTTTTTCAGACACGCTCTAGCTCGTTGCCCGCGTAAATAAAAAAGTATCCCGCTTCCCCAAAAGGAACGGGATACTTTTTTTGTGCCGAGAAGATCAATTCCTGATCTGGTGAATACGTTTCATTTAAGTGTTTTTCTGTTCTTCCTTCTGCAGTTCGTCAATTGTAAGCAGTAGCTCATCGATGGAAACCTCTTCGTCCTTCGGATCTTCCGTAAATTCTCTGACCAGTTCTTCGTACGTTCTTCTTCTGTGTTCCAGCGCTTTCCGCGACCGCTCCCGCCGGATGCGGCGGACATACCGCAGGCGGAGGACAAAGAGCAGAATCAGAACGAGAAGGACAAACGGCATCGCCAGAAAAACAGGATCTGCCTTCCGGATACGGGCAAAAAGGGATGCACCGGCCGAGGCAAGATGGCGGAACCAGGAAGCGGCATGCACAGTGCCTTTCCAGAACGCTGCGAAATGGGAAGCCACAGATGAGAAGGAAACCGTGGATGATGCCGGTGCTTTGGAAACGGCCGGTTCCGGTGTCTGGGTTATGGCCGGTGTTTCGGTCGGCGTCGCAGTGGCAGTCGCGTCGGTGTCGCCGTCGGAACCGGTTCAAACGTTACGGCAAGGGTATGATCCTTCTGGATATCGGAAAATGTGTAGCTGTCCGGATATTCCGTCACCGGCAGATACAAGCCGTCCACCGAGAGCTTCGCGAGCCGGAAGCCTTCGTCTGCCGTGTAGGAAACGGTTTTTCCTCTCCGCGGGAAACTTCCCCGCCCTCGGACACCGAGCCATGCTCCGCCGCGGAAGTGGAAACCGTGAACAGATACGGCACCCGGGTGCGGTAGAACTGCACGTACCGTCCACCATCTGCCTTTGTTACGTTTACAATCGCAATAAATTCCCCAGGATTTGTCTCGCAGAGGCCCTCTGGTTCATTGATGGTGATATCGTCGGAAAAGCCAAAATCAACCGTGTCGTCCGCAAGCAGTGTTTTCTGCGAGAGCGAGTATGTCTGGATAAAGTTTCCGATTCCGAGATGCATCGTCAGCGGAAAAAGAAAAAAGAGATCGCCGGAAACACAGAGATCCTGAAAGTTTTCCATGTAAAAATCGAAGGGATACGTGCCCCAGTCATCCACCACCTGAAGTGAGACATCGAGGAGTTTAAAGCCGTAGCCGCCGTCCGCATCGGTCTGGATCAGATAGCCGCCGGTGGAGGGAAGATAATCAATACCGAGAATATTGTAGCTTGTCGAGAGCTGGATCCGCTCTTTCTGCTCGAGAGTATCCGGGTCGAGGCGGAAGATACATCCGTAATTGGAAGCATCCGGGCTGCTGTAGCCGCTCACGAGGATTTCATGTGTGACGGGATTGTATGCCATACCGTTTGCGTGAGCAAAGTCTGCGTCCCTTACCTGATGCGCGAGGGAATACTGCGTAACGGGATTTCCGTCTGCGTCTGTATCATTTTTATAGTAGGCAGAGACTACGTCCGGCTCTGTCGTCAGATCATTAAAATTTTCGATGCAGATGATATAATCTTCCGTCGCACAGACGGACTGCACCGCGCCGTTGCTGCCGAGAATCGGATATTCCCCGACCAGTTCCCAGGAGGCACCGGTAAACGGCGTACTGGAGGCAAAACCAGCCTGGCAGAGCATGGGGTGAGTCAGAAAGAGAAAAATGCCCAGAAAAAGGGCAAGAAAAAACCGGCCGGATTTCTTGCCGGTGGGAGATTTTAACGAAAAATTTGTAAATGCAAGCCGCATATGATGTGTAGGTCCTTTCTTACAGAAAAAAGGTGAACTTTTTCTGTCATCCTATCTTACCACGGAACCGGCGGAAAGTAAATGAAGGAGGGATGGAGATTTTCTTACATATCGTTTAAGAAAATGTAATAATTTTGTAGTGTTTGCCGATGCAAAGTAGTTGTAAACATTTTGCCGTCTTGGTAAAATAAACATAACAGAATTCAGAAAATTGTGAAGAAAAAGGAAAGGCGGAGAACCGATGATTAGAATCAAAGATATTGCAGACCGCGCAGGGGTCAGCCCGACGACGGTTTCGAATGTAATACACGGAAAGACAGGGCGCGTCTCAAAGGCGACGGTCGAGAAAATCAACCGGATTTTAAAGGAGATGGAGTACGTGCCGAGTATCAGCGCGCGCATGCTGGCGAACAACAGCTCCGGTCTCATTGGTGTGGCGCTTGGTTTCATGAAGAAAGGAAATGCATCTTCCTTTGAGGATCCCTTTGTGTCGGCAATGCTCGGAAATCTGGAATATCAGATCCGGGAACACGGCTATTATATGATGCTGGTTGCGCGCCATGAGCAGGACGACATTATGCAGCAGGCGCTCGGCTGGAATTTTGACGGCATGATTGCGATGGCTCTGAAGGAAAAGGAGATTGCAGAGCTCTCGGAACGTCTCGGAAAACCGCTGGTAACCATTGATCAGTATCTCCCGCCGGAACTTGGAGTCCGCTCCATTACGATGGATGACTGCGGCGGTGCGTACCAGATGAGTCAGTACCTGATTGGAAAGGGACATAAAAAATTTCTCTTTTTATCCGACTGCGATCTCGGGGTTGACCACTATCGGTGGCTCGGTGTGCGTCAGGCGATGGAGGAGGCGGGAATTGAGGACATTGAAAGTCGCCATATTGTGATCCCGTGGAATCCAGAGCAGAGGGAGAAGGCATATGAGGAGATGCTTCCGTTCTTCAAAAAACAGACAGCGCTCTTTTTTCATCGGATTACTATGCACTTGAAGCATCCAACTTTCTGCAGAACAGGGGAATAAAGGTTCCGGAGGAAATTTCAATTGCGGGCTTTGATGATGTTACTTATGCGACACTTGCGCGGCCGAAGCTGACTACCGTGCATCAGATGGTGGATGGAAAAGCACGCCGTGCCGTAGAGGTCCTGATGCACCTGATCCAGGATGAGCCGGTACAAAAAGATATTCCGCCATTGCCGACAACGCTGGTGGAGAGGGAGTCGGTAAGAGATCTGACGAAGTAAATAGTTACCAAATTTACAGAAAAACTCTTGTAGAAACTGCTGGTTTTGCGCAAAACTATTGAAAAATCACCGTGAGGTATGGTAAACTGTGCTTGCAAACGACAGAATCAAAGAACCAGACACGTTCTGGGGATGAAATAAAGGAGGTAAAAAATGGACAAAAAATGGTGGAAAGAAGCCGTAGTGTATCAGATTTATCCGCGCAGCTTCATGGACAGCAACGGAGACGGTATCGGCGATTTAAATGGTATCACATCCCGTCTGGATTATCTGAAGGATCTTGGCGTGGATGTTATCTGGCTGTCACCGGTGTACCAGTCACCAAACGATGACAATGGATATGATATCAGCGATTACCGGGCAATCATGCAGGAGTTCGGAACAATGGAGGATTTTGACCGCATGCTTTCGGAGATGCATAAAAGAGGCATCAGGCTGGTCATGGACCTTGTTGTCAATCATACTTCAGATGAACACAAATGGTTCGTGGAGAGCCGCAAATCGAAAGACAATCCATACCGCGATTATTATATCTGGCGTGATGCAAAAGAGGGAAAAGAGCCAAACAACTGGGGAAGCTGCTTCTCCGGTTCCGCATGGAAATACGATCCGCAGACAGAGATGTATTATCTGCATCTGTTCTCAACAAAACAGCCTGATCTGAACTGGGAGAACCCGGCGGTTCGAAAAGAAGTTTTCGATATGATGAACTGGTGGTGTGAAAAAGGCATTGACGGTTTCCGGATGGACGTTATCAGCATGATCTCCAAACCGGAAGGGCTGCCGGACGGAAAAATTCCGGAGGGCGGACTCTACGGTGATTCCGGCTGCGTAAACGGACCGCACGTTCATGAGTATCTGCAGGAGATGAACAGGGAAGTCCTCTCCAAATACGATCTGATGACGGTTGGTGAGTGTGCCGGTGTCACGATCGAGGAGGCAGAAAAATATGCATCCGCAGACGGCAAGGAGCTCAGCATGGTATTCCAGTTCGAGCTGGTAGATCTGGCAAGCGGAATGTACGGCAAATGGACGGATAAACGCGTACCGCTCAAAGATTTCAAACGCGTCATGACAGCATGGCAGACGGAGCTTGAGGGCAAGGCATGGAACAGCCTCTTCCTTGGAAACCACGACCAGCCGCGCTGCCTGTCCCGTTTCGGTGATGATTCACCGGAATACCGTGTGGTAAGTGCCAAAATGCTGGCAACCTGCTTCATATGATGCAGGGTACCCCGTATGTATACCAGGGCGATGAGCTTGGCATGAAGAATGTTCCGTTTCACGATCTGTCCGAGTTCCGCGATATTGAGAGCATCAACGCGTTCCACGAGCTGACCGGAGCCGGAAAAGTAGCGCCGGACGACATGATGCGCTACCTGAACCTGCGCGGAAGAGACAATGCAAGAACTCCGATGCAGTGGGATGATACCGCTTCGGCAGGATTTACCACAGGAACACCGTGGATCAAGGTCGGACCGGATTACGAGACCGTCAATGCCAAGAATGAGATGGCGGATCCGGATTCTGTATACAATTATTACAAGAAACTGATTCATCTCCGGAAAGAGAAGGATATCATGGTTTACGGAACGTACGAGCTGCTCGATCCGGAGGACGAGGCACTGTATGTATATACCAGAACCTTAGGCGACCAGAAACTCCTCGTGATGTGCAATTTTACAAAAGAGGAGCAGGAGTACACAGTTCCGGAAACCTTTGCGGGAGCAGAGGTACTGATCAGCAACTATCCGCAGGACGGCGCGGCAGCGGGGGTACGAAAACTGCGCGCGTATGAGGCGGTTGTTCTGGAGACAAAATAAAAAATGCAGAGGAATCTAAGGCAGAACGGACTTTTGTCACAGATTCCCGTTCTCAAAATAGGGCAAGAACTGGTAAGATAAGAAAGGGAAAAACAAAATATGAAACCATATCTGAAATTGGAGACACATCCACTTGCAAATCCCGAGAATGTGATAAAAGGCGATAAATACCGTATCACAGTACTGACAGAGCATCTTCTTCGGCTGGAATACAGTGAGGACGGTGAATTTATCGATGCAGCATCCCAGACGGTTGTAAACCGTGATTTTCCGGCAGCAGAATTTACTGTCAAAGATACAGGCGATGAGCTTGAGCTGTGCACAAAGTATCTGCAGCTGAATTACAACAAAAAGGCATTCTCTGCAAACGGACTTTCCTGCAAAACAACGGCGGTCGGCATCGGTTCTGTACCGGCATGGCATTACGGAGATCCGACACAGGATCTTGGAGGAACGGCCCGTACGCTTGATCAGGTCAACGGAGCCTGTGAGTTGGAACCTGGTATCATGTCCTGGTTTGGTTCCACTGTTCTGGATGATTCGAAGTCGCTTCTGATGACAGAGGACGGTTGGGTGACTCCGAGAAAGAAAGGAGTGCAGGATCTGTACTTCTTCGGCTATGGCTGGAATTTCCGCCTGGCATTAAAGGATTTTTATCACCTTTGCGGCAAAACTCCGATGCTTCCGAGATTTGCACTCGGAAACTGGTGGAGCCGTTACTGGCGTTACAGTGAAGCATCTTATATGAAACTGATGGAAGATTTCGACAAAGAGAACGTTCCGTTCTCAGTTGCTGTTATCGATATGGACTGGCACCGTGTGGACGATGTGGATCCGAAATACGGCAGCGGCTGGACCGGCTACAGCTGGAATAAAAAACTCTTCCCGGATCCGGAGCGTTTTCTTGGAAAACTTCATGCACGCGGCATGAAGACAACACTGAATGTCCATCCGGCAGACGGAATTCGTGCGTATGAGGACTGCTATCCGGAAGTAGCAGAAGCTATGGGAGTGGATGCAAAAAAAGAAGAGCCGGTCAATTTTGATATTGCCGATCCGAAATTTGTCGATGTATATTTCGAAAAAGTCCATCATCCGATGGAAAAAGAGGGCGTCGATTTCTGGTGGATTGACTGGCAGCAGGGACAGAGTACCAAGATCGAGGGTCTTGATCCGCTGTGGATGCTGAATCACTATCATTTTCTTGACAGTGGAAGAGACGGAAAACGTCCGATGACCTTCTCCCGCTATGCAGGACCGGGCTCCCACCGCTATCCGGTCGGATTTTCCGGAGACACCCACATCACCTGGGAATCCCTGGATTTCCAGCCATACTTTACCAGCACAGCCTCCAACATCGGCTACGGATGGTGGAGTCATGATATCGGCGGCCATATGCTCGGTTACCGTGACGATGAGCTTGAAGCAAGATGGTATCAGTACGGAGTCTTTTCTCCGATCAACCGTCTGCACAGCTCTAACAGTGCCTTCAGTGGAAAAGAGCCTTGGAACTTCAGTATGGAAGTGCGCAGCACAATGGATGATTTCCTTCGTCTGCGTCATAAACTCGTACCGTATCTGTACACGATGAACTACCGTGCATGGAAAGAAGACACACCGATCGTTGTTCCGATGTATTATGATTACCCGGAGACGGTTTTCTGGGGCAAAAATCAGGCACCGAATCAGTACTTCTTCGGAAGCGAGCTGATGGTAACACCGGTGACAACGAAATGCATTCCGGAGCTGAAGCGTGCAAAAACAAAGGTGTGGCTGCCGGAAGGTACGTGGTTTGATTTCTTCAACGGAATGATTTACGAGGGTGGCAGAAGTATGGATCTGTACCGTACGCTCGAGGAGATCCCGGTTCTTGCGAAAGCAGGTGCGATTATCCCGATGACAGAGAAGATCAGTGCGCTGGATGTAGAATCCAACCCGGATGAGCTGACGGTACGCGTTTACGCGGGCGCTGACAATACATTTGCCCTGTACGAGGATGACAATACTACCATGGCATATGAGAAGGATGACTGTGCAAAAACATCGATGACGCTCGACTGGGGTGCGCGGAAATTTACGATTGCACCGGTTGAGGGCAATCAGAGCCTCGTTCCGGAAAGCAGAATGTACTGCGTAGAATTCGGCGGAAGTACGGCAAAAGAAGCGAAGGTCTTTGTAAACGGCGTGGAAGCGGATGCAGAAGTCAAAGAGAAAGACGGACTTCTTACGATCGCGGTAACAGATGTAAAACCGCAGGATACCGTGACAATCTGTCTGCCGGAAGATACGGAGATTGCAAAGAACGATGTCATGACACGTGCGATGGATCTGCTGCTGCACGCCGAAATCAGCTACATCACCAAAGAGCAGATCGCAAATCTTCTTCACAAAGCAGACGGAAAGGTAGCAATTCTGGCTGCAGAGCTGCAGAGCATGGAACTTTCAAACGATCTGCGCGGTGCGCTGCTGGAGATCATTACGGCATAAATTGCTGCAGAAAAACACGATTTGATTTACAGAAAAAGAATTCTGTGATACGATACATACAAAGAAAAGGAAGAGAGCGTGGCAGTGGATTCTGTCAGGCTCTCTTCTTGAAATGTGAGACAGGAGGATTTTTAAACGTGGGAAAATACATCATGGCACTTGATGCCGGCACAACGAGCAACCGCTGTATTCTGTTTGATCAGAAAGGACAGATCGTAAGCCTTGCGCAGAAGGAGTTTACCCAGCGTTTCCCGAAACCGGGCTGGGTGGAGCACGATGCCAATGAAATCTGGTCCACGATGCTCGGTGTAGCCGTGGAGGCAATGCAGAAAGCGGGCGCGTCCTACGAGGATATCGCGGCAATCGGCATCACAAACCAGAGAGAGACGACGATCGTCTGGGACAAAAAGACGGGAGAGCCGGTCTACAATGCAATTGTATGGCAGTGCCGCAGAACATCGGAATACTGCGATTCCCTGATGGAGCGCGGACTGGTTGACCGTTTCCGGGAGAAAACAGGTCTTGTGATTGATGCGTATTTTTCAGCCACGAAGCTGAAATGGATTCTAGATGAAGTTCCGGGCGTGCGCGAGCGGGCGGAGCGAGGCGATCTCTATTTCGGAACAGTGGAGACGTGGCTGATCTGGAAGATGACAAAGGGAAAGGTACATGTCACCGATTACACCAACGCGTCCCGTACAATGCTGTTCAATATCCATACACTGAAATGGGATGAGGATATCTTAAAAGAGCTGAACATTCCGCTCTGTATGCTGCCGGAAGTCCGCCCGTCGAGCTGTGTCTACGGGGAGACGGCATCCACATATTTCGGCGGCGCGATTCCGATTGCGGGAGCAGCGGGAGACCAGCAGGCGGCGCTGTTCGGCCAGACCTGCTATGCGCCGGGCGAAGCGAAAAATACATACGGAACAGGCTGCTTCCTGCTGATGAACACGGGAGAAAAGCCGGTTTCTTCGACACACGGTCTTGTTACCACGATTGCATGGGGTATCGGGGACAAGATTACGTATGCGCTCGAGGGATCCATTTTTGTCGGCGGAGCCGCAATCCAGTGGCTGCGCGATGAGATGAAGCTGATCGAGTCCTCGGCGGATTCCGAGTACATGGCGCAGAAGGTGAACGACACGAACGGCTGCTACGTCGTACCGGCGTTTACCGGCCTTGGCGCACCGTACTGGGATCAGTATGCGAGAGGAACCATTCTCGGCCTGACCCGCGGCGTCAACAAATACCATGTGATCCGCGCAACGCTAGAGTCGATCACATATCAGGTGGATGATGTCTTAAAAGCGATGGAGCAGATTCCGGCATGAAGCTCTCCGCACTGCGTGTGGACGGCGGAGCAAGCGCCAACAATTTTCTGATGCAGTGCCAGGCGGACATCAGCCAGGCGCCGGTGGAGCGGCCGTGCTGCATCGAGACGACCGCGATGGGAGCAGCTTATCTTGCGGGACTCGCCGTCGGCTACTGGCCGGATCAGGAGACGGTAAAACAGAACGGAGCCATTGACCGTACATTTGAGCCGGAGCTCTCGAAAGAGGAGCGCGATGAGAAGATGAACGGATGGCACAAAGCAGTCCGTTACGCCGAAGGATGGGCGAAATAGAAAAAGATTTTGGAAATGCAGAAAAGGAACGGTTTCGTAATGAAAACCGTTCCTTTTCGCGTACTGTGACTTCTTGTCTACTGATGTTAAAGAATGTCGATATGTTCGCCGTTTAAAGCTTTGTTCATGCTTCGCACGGCACAGAATTTACCGCACATCGAGCAGGTATCTTCCTGTTCCGGCGAGCGGTCAGCACGGATGGCTTTTGCAGTCTCCGGGTCCAGTGCACAGTCCCACTGTGCTTCCCAATCGAGCACGCGGCGGGCGTCTCCCATCTTGTCGTCAATATCACGCGCATGCGGCACGCCTTTGGCAATGTCGGCAGCGTGTGCGGCGATTTTGCTTGCGATGATGCCCTGCTTTACGTCATCGAGGTTCGGAAGAGCCAGATGCTCTGCCGGCGTTACGTAGCACAGGAAAGCAGCGCCGTTCATAGCGGCAATTGCGCCTCCGATGGCAGCGGTGATGTGGTCATAGCCCGGTGCAATATCGGTCACAAGAGGTCCGAGGACATAGAACGGAGCGCCCATGCAGATGGTCTGCTGTACTTTCATATTGGCCGCAATCTGATCCATCGGAACGTGGCCCGGTCCCTCAACCATAACCTGAACGTCTTTCTCCCAGGCACGTTTGGTGAGTTCGCCGAGCGCACCAGCTCCTCAATCTGGCAGACATCCGTTGCGTCGGCAAGGCAGCCAGGACGGCAGGCGTCGCCGAGAGAAATGGTCACATCGTATTCACGGCAGATATCGAGAATCTCATCGTAATACTCGTAGAACGGATTCTCCTCGCCGGTCATGCACATCCAAGCGAACACGAGGGAGCCGCCGCGGGAAACAATATTCATTTTCCGTTTGTGTTTGCGGATCTGATCGATGGTTTTTCTGGTGATGCCGCAGTGCAGGGTGACGAAATCGACACCGTCCTCGGCATGGAGGCGGATGACGTCAATAAAATCTTTGGCGGTCAGCGTATCCAGGTCTCTCTGGTAATGGATCACACTGTCATATACCGGCACGGTGCCGATCATGGCTGGACATTCGGAGGTCAGTTTCCGCCGGAACGGCTGCGTATTGCCGTGGCTCGACAGGTCCATGATGCTTCTGCGCCCATATTGACCGCGGAGAGTACCTTCTGCATCTCCACATCGTAATCTTTACAGTCTTTCGAAACACCGAGATTTACATTGATTTTCGTGCGCAGCATCGAGCCGATGCCCTCCGGGTCGATGCAGGTGTGCAGCTTATTGGCCGGAATGGCAATCTTTCCGCTGGCAACGAGCGGCATCAGGTCTTCCACGGCCATATACTCTTTTTCTGCGACTTTTTTCAGCTCCGGTGTTACAATGCCGCGGCGTGCGGCGTCCATCTGTGTTGCGTAATTGCGTTCCATCTGTTGTTCTCCTTTATTTTCAAAATCAGATCCGGTAAGCGTGGTTCAGCGGTCCCGAGCCGTGGCCGAGATCCATCATGCTCGCGAGTGCGCCCGAAATATACTCTTTTGCGGCGGAAATGGCATCCGGAAGGGAAAGCCCCTTTGCGAGCCCCGATGCGATGGCGCTGGAGAGTGTACAGCCGGTGCCGTGTGTGTTCGGATTGTCGATGCGTTTTCCGGTGAACCAGGTAAATGTGCCGTTGTGATATAAAAGATCGTTGGCATCATTGATACTGTGGCCGCCCTTTAACAGAACGGCACAGCCGCAGGAATCCCCGATCTCTTTTGCGGCGCGTTCCATATCGCTTTCCGACTGGATTTTGATGCCGGAGAGAACTTCTCCCTCTGGGATATTCGGTGTGATGACTTCGGCCAGAGGAAAGAGCAGTTTTTTCATCAGGTCAGGCACGCCGCCCGAAGCGAGCACGGAGCCGCTTGTAGCGACGAGGACCGGGTCCACAACGATGTGTTTGGCCTGGTAGAAGCGAAGCCGTTCGGAGATGACTTCGATCAGTGCCGGGGAGGATACCATACCGATTTTGACGGCGTCCGGGAAGATGTCCGTAAAGACGGCGTCAAGCTGTGCGGCCAGAAACTCCGGTGTTACATCGAAAATGCCGGAAACTCCGGTGGTGTTCTGGGCGGTGAGTGCGGTAATTGCCGACATGGCGTAAACTCCGTTTGTGATCATGGTTTTGATGTCTGCCTGAATGCCGGCGCCTCCGCTGGAATCACTTCCCGCGATTGTTAATGCTGTTTTCATGTTTTTCGCGTCCATGAGAATTACTCCTTTGCATTACTTTTCTTTTTGGACAGGCGACAAAGAAAGTGGTGCCCCCAGTCTGCCGCCTGGTGTGAGGATGAATGGTTACGTAAAATTATTTGTTTTCCAGCATGCGCAGAGTCTGTTCTTTCAGATCCTTCGTTGCGGAAACAATGTCTTTCTGTGCAAAAATGGCACTGATGACGGCGATGCCGCAGATGCCGCTGCCGGAAAGCTCCGTCACGTTATCGCGTGTGATGCCGCCGATGGCGATGACAGGGATTTTAACGGCATTGCAGATAGCAGTCAGCGTTTCGTGCTGACATCCTCCGCATCCGCCTTGGAACCGGTGTGGAAGACTGCGCCGACGCCGAGGTAATCTGCCCGCGCTGCTCGGCGAGAATGGCCTGTTCCACGGTCTGCGCCGAAACGCCGATGATCTTGTCCGGGCCAAGCTTTGCACGGACATCGCCGGCCTCCATATCGCTCTGGCCGACATGAACGCCGTCCGCATCCATCTTAGCTGCGATTTCCACGTTATCGTTGATGACGAAAGGAACATGGTATGCGGCACAGAGTTTTTCAGTTCCAGTGCCTCTTCCATAAAGTGATCCTGGTCAAGATTTTTTTCGCGGAGCTGGATAAACGTTGCGCCGCCCTGCAGAGCCTTTTCCACCTGGCTGTACAGTGTCTCGCCGTTCAGCCAGCTGCGGTCTGTCACAGCATATAAAAGCAGGCCTTTTTTATCGCACTTCATACTTTGCACCTTTCTCCAGCGTCTCGCCGTCCATGTGGCAGATGCGTCGATGATGCGGTTCCGGTAGGTGGAGTTGCCGTCTTCCGGTTTCATATGGCTCCAGCCGATCTCGCCGGCAAGTCCCATCGCGCAGACAGCGGCAGCAGCGGCTTTTAACGGCTCGTCCGGGTTGGCAACGAGGTAAGCGGTCATCATGCCGGAGAGCTGGCAGCCTGTTCCGGTGATGCTTCCCATCTCGGCGCGTCCGTTGCGGATCACGTAGCAGGTGTCAGCATCGGCAACGAGGTCGATTGCTCCTGTGATGGCGACAACACAGTTGTGGTCTTTCGCAAAGTTTTTTGCAAAAGCAACGGCGCTGTCGAGGTTTTCGTCTGTTACTTTATCGGCAACGTCTGCGTCAACACCCTTTGTCGTTCCGCTTCCGAGTGCCAGTGTTTTGATTTCGGAAATATTTCCGCGGATGACGGTGAACGGGATTTTTTCCATCAGTCCGACTGCGGTCGAAGTACGTAAGTGGCTTGCGCCTGCGCCGACTGGATCGAGCAGGATTTTGTGGCCGAGCGAAGCTGCTTTTGCACCGGCACGGTACATGCCGTCGATGCTCGTTCTGTGCAGCGTTCCGATGTTGATGTTCAGACCGCCGCAGATGGAGGTGATATCCTCGACATCCTCCGGTTCATCGGACATGATCGGGCTTGCGCCGCATGCCAGCAGAATGTTGGCGACATCGTTTACCGTAACGTAATTTGTGATGTTGTGTACGAGAGGGGTTGTTTTTCTGACATTGTCAAGACAAGTGCCTAACATAATTTTTTGTTCCTCCTGTGTGAGTATTTTTGCAGAAGCAAATTCCCTTGTGGTACTGGAAGAACCTGTTGATGATGTGTTCATAGAGATTAAAAAAGCAGATATACGTGGAGGTATATCTGCAGAAAATGTGCATATCGTATCTCCCTACGTTGGCATTACCCAAATCAGGTTCAGGGTCTAGGAGATGCATCCTACTCTCAGCCCGCTTCGCACGCGAGCTCCCCTTTGCTTTCTGCAGACAATTATATACGCATAAAAACAATTGTGCAAGAGAAAAACGGAAGATTTTAAAAAAATTCAGAAAAATAAAAAAGACATGCAAAATATTGGAAATGTAATGTTATTTGGGTTGAAAGAGAAAATAATATCAGCGTAAAATGAAGTATAAAATATGCGTGGAAGACGGGTGAAACGATGGAAGAACAAAGAAGCTTGAACTCTACCAGGACAGCCCGGAATACACCTTCGACCTGATCCTCATGGACGTGCATATCGCAAGGCCGATTGATGCGGAATTACTGAAAAAGAAAATTGCAGAGTATTGCAGGTGAAAAGAAGTGCCCCTGCGGCATCTGATGTGTGCCGGGCAGGGGCTTTTGATGTGCGAATCTTATTTTTCTTCCTCCGGGTACGTATAGCCCCAGGTTCTGCGGAAAGAGGTCATCAGATCCATGACGTCCTTCGTGTAGTCGAGGTGCATGGCAGATGCATCTCCATTGATGGCGCGTTCCATGTCGGCGAGCTCATAGGCGAGTGCATCGGCGTTGTCACCGGCTTTGATGATTTCGGATTCGCCGGTGGAAGCGTCTGTGATTTTTGCTTCCCAGGCACGCGGGTACTCCATGATCTCGATAAATCCGTTCTCACAGGAAACCATGCCGCGTTTCGGCTGTTTGGAGTGGAGAGAGAGCATCACACTTGCCATCTGTCCTTCCTGATTGGTGAGAAGGAGGCCGGCCTGCTCGTCCACACCGGTCGGAGCGGGCTTTACCTGGGAAAGGAGCTGATCCGGCTTGGAGTCGAAGAACCAGCGGATGAAGGAGAGTGCGTATACGCCGATATCAAGCATCGCGCCGCCTGCGAGATTCCGGTTGAAGAAGCGGTTCTTCATGTTGTACTCTTTGAAACTGCCGAAGTTCATCGTGATCAGATTGACTCTGCCGAGACGGCCGGAGTCGAGAATTTTTTTCAGTTCTTTGTAGATCGGCATATGGTAAATCGTCATTGCCTCTCCGATGATGACACCTTTTTCTTTCGCAAGCGCTATGGCCTCGTCGAGCTCGTCACTGTTCAGCGTAATCGATTTCTCAACGAGAATGTGTTTTCCATTGGCAATCGCCTCTTTCATAAAGCCAAGATGCGTGTTGTGCGGCGTCGTGATATAAATGACATCGACCTCCGGATCGGTAAACATCTCATGGAAATCATCGTAAACTTTTCCAATTCCATATTTCTCCGCAAAAGCAGCCGCCTTCTCATGGGTCCGGTTGCCGACCGCGTAAATATTCTTTCCGTTTTTCTGCAGTGCGACCGCCATTTCATTTGCAATCACACCGCATCCGAGTACAGCCCATTTGATTTCTTTCATCGTGAGATTCTCCTATCGTATCTATTTCGCCCAGAGCGGTTCTTCGCTTCCGCTGTAGTCAAACCGTCCGTCGTTTTTCTCTTCCAGTGCTTTGATCATATGGTACGTAAATTCATTGTAAGGCGTTGGAATTCCAAGCTCTTTTCCCATGCGGATCAGCGCACCCGAGAACATATCAATTTCCGTATGGCGTCCCGCATCAAGATCCTGGAGCGTCGAGTAGCGCGCCGTCGGCGGAACCGCACTTCCGCGTCCCGAGGAGACATCCGCCTTGTTGATATCAATTCCCTTTGCCTCCGCAATCGCCATCAGTTCTGCGCGGAGTCCGTCGCTGATCGCCTTCATATGCACACTGTCGCGGTAGCAGCCGACCCCGGCACCGAGAATAGCCTGCGGCAGGTTATTGCAGACATTCAGCCGGAATTTGCTCCATATTTCCTCTAAAATACAATCGGTTGCCCGGTAATGCAGCCCTGTGCCGGAGAACAGATCCAGAACAGCCTGCACACGCTCACTGTCGTACGGCGCCGAAACTTCGCCGAAAATGATGCCGAGCGTCGCCTCAGGGTTGAAAACGTAGCCGTCATTCTCTTTATGAGAAGCTACTTTGATAACAGCATGAAGCAGATGCTCCGCACCGGCTTTTTCCGCGATGATCTCCTCGCTGTCCACGCCGTTCATCAGACTCATGATCACAGTATTCTCGCCGGTAACGGCAGTAATATCGTCAAGAGCCCCCGGCAGTGCGCCGTATTTGAGCGAGACGATCAGAAAATCCACGCCGTGTGCCTCTTCCGGTGTCCATACCTCCGGGTGATAAACCGTATCGTTAATTTTGCATCCTTTGTTTTTCAGACGCTTCGCCCGTTCCCCGGACGCGATAACGCCAAGCCGGATGTCCTTTTTCTCCGAAAGCCCCCAGATCACATAAGACCCAACCGCTCCGCGCCCAGAACAGCAACTGATTTTATTTTCATAATAGCCTCCTTTGTAACTGTTTGAATTATCCTTACTATAACAAATTTTGCGGAGATCCTCAATTTGTTTTTCAAAATAGAAAATTTCGGAAAAGGAAGCCTAAATGTGTTGACGGAGCGATAAGGTAGATTGTAGAATGAAAAGAAAATGTACGAAGACAAAATCCGGACGAAAGAAGAACAGAAGGCAAAAGAAAAACAAGAGAAGAAATAAGAAACGAAATTCGAACGTTTCTCCTTCGTTTTTTGCACGCATTTTTACCGGGAAATCATATTCTAAGGTTAGAATGAAAAAACAGGAGAATCTGTTGATGAAAAGAAAATGGCTGACAGGTGCGCTTGTACTGGCAATGGCGGCAGTGACGCTGGCGGGATGCGGGGCAAAAGATGAGACAAAAGAAAAAGTGGAGCAGGTGACATTAAATGAGGTTGCCCACTCCATTTTTTACGCCCCGCAGTATGTGGCAATTGAGGAGGGGTATTTCGCGGACGAGGGCATTGATCTGACGCTGATAACAGGATTTGGTGCAGATAAAGTGCTGACAGCGATGATTTCCGGCGAGGCGGATATCGGGTTTATGGGGGCGGAGGCAACCGTCTACGCGTACCTCGAGGGAACCGCAGACCCGGTTGTGAACTTCGCGCAGCTGACGCAGCGGGCGGGAAACTTTGTTGTGGGAAGAGAGAAAGACAATTCGTTTACCTGGGAAAAATTGAAAAACAAAGAGGTATTAGGGGGAAGAAAAGGCGGTATGCCGGAAATGGTCTTTGAGTATGTTCTGGCGCAGAAAGGGATTGATAAAAAAGACGTAAACATCAACCAGAGCATCGATTTTGGTTCCACAGCTGCCGCGTTCTCCGGCGGACAGGGGGATTATACGATTGAATTTGAACCGTCCGCGACACTGCTCGAGCAGAAGGGCGACGGCTATGTCGTGGCATCGGTCGGAACGGAATCCGGGTATGTGCCGTATACGTCGTACAGCGTCAAACAGAGTTATCTGAAAACGCACGGCGCAACCGTAGAAAAATTCACGAAGGCACTGCAGAAGGGAATGGACTTCGTGCAGACGCACACACCGGAGGAGATTGCAGAAGTGATTGCGCCGCAGTTTGCAGAAACCGAGCTGGAAACCATCACCGCGATCGTGCGCCGCTACTATGAGCAGGATACGTGGAAAGAAAATCTGATCTTTGAGGAAGAAAGTTTTGATCTTCTGCAGGAAATTCTGGAGCAGGCGGGAGAGCTGGAGAAAAAGGCACCGTACAAGACACTCGTGACAACAAAATACGCCGAAGAGGCCGCCGCCAAAGGCTGATTCCGGCGGAATAGAAAAGCAAAAAAAGACAGAAAAAGACACTTTTCGACATTCGTCGACAAACAGCGACATTTCATTCGAAAAAAATAAAGAAAATTGTAAAAGAAAAGAAGAAAAATAGAGAAAAAGTATTGCAAAAAAGTAAATTTTGTTGCATACTATGGGTGTCGCATATATTTTTTACAACACAGGCATACGGAGGCGAACAGACATGAAAGTAGGTTTTATCGGCGGCGGCAACATGGCGAGTGCCATGATTGGCGGAATGATCCAAAAAGGAGTTGTATCTGCAGATGACATTCTGGTATCGGTCCGCACGGAGAAAAGTGTGGAACGCTTGAACAACCAGTTTGGAGTCCAGGCGACTATGGAGAACGAAGCGGTCGTAGCCGGATCCGATCTTGTATTCCTGCAGTAAAGCCAAACCAAATAAAAAATATAATAAACCTCGTCAAAAACTTCATCTCACCCGAGAAGATTATCGTATCGATTCTTCCCGGTAAGTCTTTACAATGGCTGGGTACAGAAATCGGAAAACCAACAAAGTTAATTCGCACCATGCCAAACACACCAGCACTCGTCGGAGAAGGAATGACCGGCGTCTGTGCCAATGATCTCGTGACGGAGGAAGAGCTGCAGCTCGTTTTAACCCTCCTGAAAAGCTTTGGCCGCGCAGAAGTTGTTCCGGAGTATCTGATGGATACCGTCACAGGTGTCAGCGGAAGCTCGCCGGCGTACGTATTTCTTTTTCTGGAGGCTCTTGCAGATGCGGCCGTAGCCGAAGGAATGCCGAGAAAACAGGCATATGAATTTGCTGCACAGTCTGTCCTTGGAAGCGCCAAAATGCTTCTCGAGACAGGAATGCACCCGGGAGAATTAAAAGACATGGTCTGCTCGCCAGGCGGAACCACCATCGAAGCGGTTGCCGTACTGGAGCGGGAGAATCTGAGAAGTGCTGTTATTGATGCAACACGAGCCTGCATCCGGAAATCAAAGGGAGTGGATTAGAAGGAGCAGCACCGTCGCTTTGACAGAATGACGCTAATGTGAAAGCAGCAAAAACAAAGAATGTATGCACAAAAAAACAAACCAAAACAAGCAAAAAGCAAGCACAAAAAAGAGTAAAAAACAAACGAGCGGAAAAATCCCGGCAGCCGTGGAAAAGGCACCGGGATTTTTTCTGGTAATTTATAGTTTTTTTCCTTTACTGAGCGTACTGTTGTGATAATCGGAAGAATAGGTTACATCCTTTCCAAACCATACCGGAGGAACAAAGGCGTTTGCGGATGCTTCGTCCGGAAACTCCACCTCTGCGAGGTAAAGGCCTTTATACGGTGCATCAAAGACATCGAGCTCGATCGTCAGATCCGTTCCGGTAAGCGGCAGCAGATAGCGTGTTTTTGAGATGAGAACGCCGTCTGCCTTTTCCCGCAGATGCAGGTAGGATTCCTTTGTGAGCGGAAGATTATACTCTTCACGCACCATCAGCCTTTTGACTTGTAGGTCAGATAATATTCGTCGTCAGAGCGGCGGATGCGGACAACCGGTTCGGTGGAAAGATAGCCCTGCTCGATTTTTTTACATGGATAGCTTGTAAGATTTTCCGGAAGCTGATCCAGAAGGTATTTGCGTTCGATTTCCATAAAAGAGACTCCTTCTCGTGATTGCGTCACTGCTTTTTTCAAGAGTTTACCATGCTTTTCCCGTGATGTTAAGCGAAATCCGGCTTTTTGCGAAAAAAAGTCCTGAAATTTTTATGAAATGCAAGCATTCCGCGGAAAAATGTGGTATAATAGCGGCGGTTTGTTACAAAGAAAAGCAGAGAATATCACGTGACAAAACACACGAGACTGATCATACAACACAGGAGGACAAAACCATGGCAAAGATTTATGTATTTCTGGCAGACGGATGTGAAGAGATTGAGGCACTGACCCCGGTGGATCTGCTGCGCAGAGCCGGAGAAGACGTATGCACCGTTTCTATTATGGGAAGAAAAGAAGTAACAGGATCCCACAAAATCACCATTCTTGCAGATGAAACCATCGAAGAGGGAGAGTTTGATGACGGAGACATGCTGGTACTTCCGGGCGGAATGCCGGGTACATTAAATCTGGCCGGAAACGAGACGCTCGCAGCGCTGATCCGTTCCTATGACGATCAGGGAAAGAAACTGGCAGCCATCTGCGCAGCGCCGAGCATCCTTGGTGTGATGGGCATCTTAAAAGATAAAAACGCCGTCTGCTTCCCGGGATTTGAAGAAAAGCTGGCAGGCGCAAACGTACTCGATGTACCGGCAGTCACCGACAAAAATGTGACCACCGGCCGCGGCATGGGAGCAGCCACTGACTTCGCACTGGAGCTGATCCGTGTTCTGCAGGGAGAGGACAAAGCAAAAGAAATGGCGGAAAAAATCGTATTTCATTGCTAAAAAAAGCCTAAAAACCACAGAAATATAAAAAAATCACTGGCGTTTTTGAAAAGAGTATGCTATACTCGATAAATGACTGTAGAATGGAGAGGTGTGCAGGTTTTCTGCCGCTTTTCAGATAAATCAAGGAGGAAATTGATAAAATGAGTGTACAGGTCGAAAATTTAGAAAAGAATATGGCCAAACTTACCATTGAGGTTCCGGCTGAAGAATTAGAAAAAGCACTGGAGAAAGCTTACCAGAAACAGAAAAAGAACATCAGCGTTCCGGGCTTCCGTAAAGGAAAAGTTCCGAGAGCTATGGTAGAAAAAATGTATGGCCCGGCAGTATTCTATGAGGATGCTGTAAACAGCCTTGTTCCGGAAGAGTATTCCAAAGCAGCAGAAGAGAGCAAACTGGACATCGTATCCCGTCCGGAGATCAACGTAGAGCAGATCGAAAAAGGCAAAGCTTTCATCTTTACCGCAACTGTAGCAGTAAAACCGGAAGTTACCCTTGGCGAGTACAAAGGTCTGGAAGTAGCAAAAGCTGATACAACCGTTACAGATGAAGAAGTAGAAGCTGAGCTGAAAAAAGAGCAGGAGAAAAATGCAAGAACCATCAATGTAGAGGATCGTCCGGCAGCAGACGGAGATACCGTTACACTTGACTTCGAAGGTTCTGTAGACGGCGTTCCGTTCGACGGCGGCGCTGGAAAAGATTATCCGCTAACCCTTGGCTCCCATTCCTTCATTCCTGGATTCGAAGAGCAGCTCGTTGGCGCAGCTCTGGAAGAGGAGAAGGAAGTAAACGTTACTTTCCCAGAGGATTATCAGGCAGAAGAGCTTGCTGGAAAAGCAGCAGTATTCAAATGCACCATCCACAAAATCGAAGCAAAAGAGCTTCCGGCACTTGATGACGACTTCGCAAAAGACGTTTCCGAGTTCGATACTCTGGATGAGTACAAAAAAGAAATCAAAGACAACCTGACCAAGAAAAAAGAAGAGCAGGCTAAGACAGAAAAAGAGAACGCTGTCGTAGATAAAGCAGTAGAGAACGCAACAATGGAGATTCCGGAAGCTATGATCGATACGCAGGTAGAGAACATGGTTGACGATTTCGCAAGAAGAATCCAGTCCCAGGGTCTGTCCATGGAGCAGTACATGCAGTTTACAGGCGCTACCGTTGATTCCTTAAAAGAGCAGATGAAACCGCAGGCTGTTAAGAGAATCGAGAGCAGACTGGTACTTGAGAAAGTTGCAGAAGCAGAAAACATCCAGATCAGCGATGAGAAGCTGGACGAAGAGCTGGCTAAAATGGCTGAAATGTACAAAATGGAGCTGGATAAATTCAAAGAGCTCGTTGGCGAATATGAGAAAGAGCAGATGAAGAAAGATCTCGCTGTTCAGGAAGCAGTAACTCTCATGGCCGACAGCGCAAAAGAGGCGTAAGACCTCGGAAAGAGAGGCAATTGAATGAGTTTTGTACCTTATGTCATCGAGCAGACAAGCAGGGGAGAGAGAAGTTACGATATTTATTCAAGACTGCTGAACGACCGTATTATTTTTCTGGGAGAGGAAGTTACCGACGTATCGGCAAACCTGATCGTTGCACAGCTTCTGTTCCTGGAGTCTGAAGATCCGGGAAAAGATATCCACATGTATATCAACAGTCCGGGAGGTTCTGTAAGCGCAGGACTTGCTATCTACGATACGATGCAGTACATCAAATGTGATGTATCCACGATCTGTATCGGTATGGCTGCCAGCATGGGAGCATTCCTTCTTGCCGGCGGTACCAAAGGAAAGAGAATGGCTCTGCCAAACTCTGAAATCATGATTCATCAGCCATCCGGCGGTGCACAGGGTCAGGCAACCGAGATCAAAATCGTTGCAGAACAGATTCTGAAAACCAAACGGAAATTAAATGAAATTCTGGCGGCAAATACAGGAAAACCGCTGGAACAGATTGAGATCGATACCGAGCGTGACAACTACATGTCCGCAGAGGAAGCAAAAGCATACGGTCTGATTGATAATGTAATTACGAACCGATAAGAGAGGAAAGGTGTCCAAAAGCGTAGTTCCGGCAATGAGGCTTTTGTGGCACCTTTTGCCTTATCCGGCGATAAGGTTTAGTTGTAATATGTTGAAAGGAAGAAAACGATGGCTATAAAAGGGAATGATACCAAGATCCGCTGCTCTTTCTGCGGAAAGACAGAAGACCAGGTACGCAAGCTGATCGCAGGCCCGGACGGGGCATACATCTGTGATGACTGCGTGGCAATCTGCTCGGAGATCATTCAGGAAGAGTTTGAGGATCTGTACGGCGAGCAGAATACCGACGAGATCAACCTGATCAAACCAAAGGAAATCAAAGCATTTCTGGATGACTACGTAATCGGACAGGATGAGGCGAAAAAAGTGCTCTCCGTTGCTGTTTACAACCATTACAAACGAGTGCTTTCCGGTGCATCCTCCGACATCGAACTGCAGAAGAGCAACATTCTGATGCTCGGACCGACCGGTTCCGGAAAAACGTATCTGGCACAGACACTGGCCAAACTGATCAACGTTCCGTTTGCAATTGCAGACGCAACGGCGCTCACCGAGGCGGGTTATGTCGGCGAGGACGTAGAAAACATTCTGCTCCGCCTCATTCAGGCAGCAGACTATGATATCGAGCGCGCTGAGCACGGCATCATCTACATCGATGAGATCGATAAAATCACAAGAAAATCCGAAAACGCTTCGATCACACGAGATGTTTCCGGCGAGGGTGTACAGCAGGCACTGCTGAAAATCCTGGAGGGAACTGTAGCTTCCGTTCCGCCGCAGGGCGGAAGAAAGCATCCGCATCAGGAGTTTATTCAGATTGATACGACGAATATCCTCTTTATCTGCGGCGGTGCATTCGAAGGACTCGAGAAGATCATCGAGACGAGACAGGATACGAAATCCATCGGATTCAACAATCCGATCGGCCATGCAAAAGATGAGAATGTCGGAGATCTGCTCCGTCAGGTCATGCCGCAGGATTTGACCAAGTTCGGCCTGATTCCGGAGTTTGTCGGACGTGTGCCGATTGTCGTTACGTTAAATTCTCTGGATGAGACGGCCCTGATGAAGATTCTGGTTGAGCCGAAGAATTCTCTGGTCAAACAGTACAAGAAGCTGTTTGAGCTGGACGGCGTACAACTTGACTTCAAAGAAGATGCACTCGAAGCGATTGCAAAGAAATCCCTGGAGCGGAAAACAGGCGCCAGAGGTCTCCGCGCAATCATGGAAGATACGATGATGGATCTGATGTATGAGATCCCGTCGGACAATACGACAAAAGAATGCGTCATCACCAAGGACGCTGTAGAAAAGAAGGCGGAGCCGGAGATTATTCACGGCGAACCGGCCCCTGTTCCACGGCGGAATATGGGAAGAAGATCCGGAAGACCGGAAACCGCCTGAAAAACGCAGGAGGAAATTTAAATGGAAGAAGTGACAAAAGTATTACCGGCGATTGCGCTGCGTGGAACAACGATTTTGCCGGATATGATTGTACATTTTGATATCAGCAGAGCCAAATCGATCCGTGCGGTCGAGGAGGCAATGCTGGGTGACCAGAAAATTTTCCTGATTACACAGAAAGACCCGGATACGGAAGTACCGGGTCTGCTTGATGTGTATAAAATTGGAACAATTGCGGTCATCAAACAGGTTGTGAGAATGCCAAAGGATGTTCTTCGGATTCTCGTAGAAGCAGAAAGACGCGCAGAACTGCTGAACTTCGAGGAAGAGGAGAGCGAGTATCTCCGCGCCGAGGTGGCGCTGTTTACCGGCTCGGACGAAATGCAGTTTTCTGATATCGAGCAGGAGGCAATGCTGCGCAACTTAAAAGAGCTGTTTGCCGTCTACTGCGAGCAGACACAGAAAGTCAGCAAGGAACTGGCAGGCCAGATCCTCGGAACCGAAGAAGTTGGAAAGCTGGTGGACCAGATCTGCATGAATCTGCCCCTCGACTACGTAAACCGCCAGAAACTGCTGGAGCTGTGGAGCTTTCCGAGCGGTATGATACGCTCTGCGTCATGATCGCCAACGAGATTCAGATTCAGGAGATCCGTTCGGAGATTCAGGGAAAAATCAAAGAGCGGATCGATAAGAACCAGCGTGATTATATTCTGCGCGAGCAGCTTAAAGTCATCCGCGAGGAACTCGGCGAGGACAATTCCCGGACCGAGATTGAAAATTATAAGAAACAGCTCGAGAAGCTCAAAGCCTCCAAAGAGGTGAAAGAGCGGATTTCCGAGGAGATCCACCGTCTGGAAAATTCGGCCAGCAATCCGTCCGAGGCAGGCGTGATCCGCGGCTATATCGAGACACTGCTGGGGCTTCCGTGGGATAAGGCATCCCGTGACAATCAAGATCTGGCAAGAGCACGCGAGATTCTGGAGGAAGATCACTACGGTCTTTCGAAAGTAAAAGAGAGAATCCTCGAATTCCTGGCCGTACGCACCCTGACGAAGAAAGGCGAGAGCCCGATTCTCTGCCTGGCAGGCCCTCCGGGAACCGGTAAGACCTCGATTGCGAGAAGCGTGGCGCGAGCCTGAATAAAAAATACGTCCGCATCTGTCTCGGCGGTGTGCGGGATGAGGCGGAGATCCGCGGCCACAGAAGAACCTACATCGGCGCGATGCCGGGACGCATTGCGGCGGGACTCCATCAGGCGAAGGTGAAAATCCGCTGATGCTGCTCGACGAGATCGACAAAGTAAGTGCAGATTACAAGGGAGATACCTCTTCCGCACTTCTTGAGGTCCTCGATTCCGAGCAGAATAATAAATTTGCCGATCATTACGTAGAGCTTCCGATCGACCTTTCGGAGGTGCTCTTTATTGCAACCGCAAATGATATTCAGAACATTCCGCGTCCGCTGCTGGACCGTATGGAAGTGATTGAAATTTCAAGCTATACGGAAAACGAGAAGTTCCATATCGCAAAAGAACATCTCGTTCCGAAGCAGAAGAAGGCGAACGGTCTGAAAGAAGCACAGCTTGTGATCGAGGATGAGGCGCTGATGGAAGTGATCAGCGGCTACACCAGAGAGGCCGGTGTCCGCTCCCTGGAGCGCCAGATCGGCAGAATCTGCAGAAAGAGCGCGAGAAAGATTCTCGAGGAACAGGTAAAAGAGGTTGTTGTAACGAAAGAAAATCTGGAAGAGTTCCTCGGAAAAGAGAGGTATGAGTTCCAGCCGGCCAACGAAAAACCGGAGATTGGTATTGTGCGCGGTCTTGCCTGGACGCAGTCGGCGGCGATACGCTGCAGATCGAGGTCAATGTGATGCCGGGAAAAGGAGAGTTTCTGCTGACCGGCCAGCTCGGCGATGTGATGAAGGAGTCTGCGCAGGCGGGCATCAGCTTTATTCGTTCCGTGGCAGAGCAGTATGAGATTCCGAAAGAATTTTTCGAGAAACACGACATCCACATTCATATTCCGGAGGGAGCCGTTCCAAAAGATGGCCCGTCTGCCGGTATTACGATGGCGACGGCGATGGTTTCCGCGATCACAAAGGTTCCGGTAAAAGCAGACGTTGCGATGACCGGAGAGATTACGCTCCGCGGCCGTGTGCTTCCGATCGGCGGCTTAAAAGAGAAGCTGCTGGCGGCAAAGAAAGCCGGTATCCATATGGTTCTCGTTCCGGAGAAAAATGAGCCGGATGTCAGAGAACTGGATGCGGAGATCACAGACGGACTGCAGATCGAATTTGTCGGCAGCATGGAACAGGTATTAAAACTGGCACTTGTGGAAAAGAAGTAAGGCCAGAAGATGCAAAAACAGGAGAAGAAAAGTATGGTAATTAAACAGGTAGAGCTGCAGCACGTCTGCGGAATCACCAGTAAACTGCCGGATACCGGTCAGGTGGAAGTGGCATTTGCGGGAAAATCCAATGTTGGAAAATCTTCTCTCATCAATGCCCTGATGAATCGGAAATCACTGGCGCGTACCAGTGCGCAGCCGGGAAAACACAGACGATCAACTACTACCACATCAATGAGGAAATGTATCTGGTGGACTTGCCGGGATACGGTTTTGCGAGAGCCTCCGAGGAGGTTAAAGCAAAATGGGGCAAGCTGATCGAGGATTATCTGCATCAGTCAAAAATGCTGCACGCAGTATTTCTTCTGATTGATATCCGTCATGCACCGTCCAACAACGATCGCATCATGTACGACTGGATCTTCGAAACGGCTATCAGCCGATCATCATGCGACGAAGCTGGACAAGATCAAGCGCAGCCAGCTTCAGAAGCAGATCAAGCTGATCCGCGAGACGCTGGAGGTTGAGAAAGATACGATTGTGATTCCGTTTTCTGCAGAGACAAAACAGGGACGCGAGGAGATCTGGAATCTAATTGATGAAATCCGCTCGGATGCAGAAGAAAGCGGGGAATAATGTCATGGGTATGATACGTGCGGCAGGCCTTGGGTATGAATATCTCCGTTATGAGGAGGAAGGACAGGAGCCGGAAGTAACAAAAGCGATCGAGGACGTCAGTCTGGAAATCCAGAAAGGTCAGTTTATCGCGGTGCTCGGGCATAACGGAAGCGGAAAATCAACGCTTGCGAAACATATCAACGCTCTGCTGGTGCCTACAGAAGGCACCATGTGGTGGACGATATGAAGACGACAGATGAGGAGGATGTCTGGAAGATCCGCCAGAAAGCCGGTATGGTATTCCAGAACCCGGATAACCAGATCATCGGAAATGTGGTGGAAGAGGATGTCGGCTTTGGACCGGAAAATCTGGGTGTCCCGACCGATGAAATCTGGAAACGGGTGGAGGAGAGCCTTACAGCGACCGGGATGATTTCATACCGGGCCCACTCTCCGAATAAGCTCTCGGGAGGTCAGAAACAGAGGGTTGCAATTGCCGGAGTGATGGCTATGCAGCCGGAGTGTATCGTCCTCGATGAACCAACCGCGATGCTGGATCCGAACGGACGAAAAGAGGTTCTTCGCGCTGTGCGTAAGCTGAATGAAGAAAAGGGCGTTACGGTTATTCTGATTACGCATTACATGGAAGAGGTTGTTTTTGCGGACCGTGTGTTCGTTATGGACAACGGTAAGCTGGTAATGCAGGGGACACCAAGGGAGATTTTTTCCGAAGTGGAGAAATTAAAAGAACTCCGTCTTGATGTACCTCAAGTGACACTGTTGGCTTATGAATTGAGAAAAAATGGTGTAGATCTCCCGGAGGGAATTTTGACCATTGAAGAACTGGTGAATGCATTATGTCATTGAAACTTGAAGATGTAACGTACACATACAGCCCGGGAACGGCATATGAAATGCACGCCCTGGAGCATATTAATCTTGAATTTCCGAACGGTCAGTTTGTGGGGATTATTGGTCATACAGGAAGCGGAAAATCGACGCTTGTGCAGCATTTAAACGGTCTGATCCGACCGACTGCCGGACGGGTGCTGTATAACGGAGAGGATATCTGGAAAGAAGGATATCCGCTAAGAGAGCTTCGAAGCCATGTGGGACTGGTTTTCCAGTACCCGGAGCATCAGCTCTTTGAGACGGATGTGATCACAGATGTCTGCTTCGGTCCGAAAAACCAGGGACTTTCACCGGAAGAATGCAGAAAACGGGCGGAAGAGGCGCTGGATCATGTCGGATTTCCAAAGGAAATGTATGAAAAATCGCCGTTTGAACTCTCCGGAGGTCAGAAACGTCGTGTTGCGATTGCCGGTGTGCTTGCCATGAACCCGGATTTTCTGGTGCTTGACGAGCCGACTGCAGGCCTTGATCCGAAGGGACGCGATGAAATCCTCGATCAGCTTGCGCTGCTGCATAAGACGCGCGGCATTTCGGTCGTGCTCGTATCGCACAGCATGGAGGATATTGCAAAATATGTAGAGCGGATTATTGTCATGAACCACGGTCATGTGGCGTTTGACGATACACCGAAGAAAGTCTTCGCTCACTATAAAGAGCTGGAGAAAATCGGTCTTGCGGCGCCGCAGATGACGTATATTATGCATGCGCTAAAGGAACATGGCATGGACGTGGACGTAACGGCGACAACGGTTGAAGAGGCGCGCGATACGATTCTTGCGGCGCTTGGAAGTCAGAAGAAAAACGGGAAAAAAGGAGCAGAAGTATGTTAAGAGATATTACTCTGGGACAGTATTACCCGGCAGATTCCATTCTGCACCGGCTTGACCCGCGTGTGAAATTTGTAGGAACGATCGTTTATGTCGTTTCCCTCTTTTTGTTCCACAACTGGGGCTACCTGCTTGGAACCGTATTCCTTGCGGTGATGATTAAATTGTCGAAGGTACCGTTCAAATTTATCACGAAGGGTTTGAAATCAATTTTTGTGCTGCTTGCGATTACGATGGTATTTAACATCTTATTTACGCCGGGTGAGGTGCTCGTCCGTATCTGGAAAATTACGATCACCACGAGGGTGTGGCTATGGCATGCCGTATGTCGGTGCGTCTGATTTTCCTGATGATCGGCTCTTCGCTGATGACGCTGACGACAACACCGAACCAGCTGACGGATGCACTCGAAAGCCTGCTCGGACCATTGAAAAAAATCCATGTGCCGGTGCATGAGATTTCCATGATGATGTCAATCGCGCTCCGTTTTATCCCGATTCTTCTGGAAGAGACAGACAAGATTATGAAAGCGCAGATGGCGCGCGGCGCGGATTTTGAGAGCGGAAATATTATCCAGAGAGTAAAGAACATGGTGCCGCTTCTGGTACCGCTGTTTATTTCAGCATTCCGCCGTGCAAATGATCTGGCGCTGGCGATGGAAGCACGCTGCTACCACGGAGGAGAGGGAAGAACACAGATGAAACCGCTTCGGTATCAGACGCGCGATTATGCAGCGTATGGCGTTCTTATGGCATACTTTGTGTGCAGTATCGGCCTTCGCGTGTGCGGACTCTGACTTTGACGAAAACGGAGGAGAAGAATGCGCAGAATTAAGCTGATTGTAGCGTATGACGGCACAAATTACTGTGGATGGCAGGTGCAGCCAAACGGCATTACAGTACAGGAAGTATTAAATCAGGCTCTTTCCGATCTCTTTGCGAAAAAATTGCCTGCATCGGCGCAAGCCGGACCGATGCCGGGGTACATGCTCTCGGCAATGTTGCGGTATTTGATACGGATGCGAGAATGCCGGCGGACCGTATCGCATTTGCATTGAATACACGGCTTCCGGCAGATATCCGTATTCAGGAATCATCCGAAGTGCCGCCGGACTTTCACCCGCGTTTTACCGCAACAGTTAAAACGTATGAATATCGGATTTTGAACCGCACCTTTGCAGATCCGACGCGGAGACTGAATTCCTATTTCTGGTACGGCCCGCTGGATGTGGATGCGATGCGGCAGGCAGCATCGTATCTGGTTGGCACGCATGATTTTAAAAGCTTTGCAACAGCAAAACCGGAGGTGACCGACACGGTTCGTACGATCTATGAAACGAGTTTGGAAAAAGAAGACGATCTGATCCGCTTCCGGATCACCGGAAACGGTTTTCTCTACAATATGGTGCGGATTATCACCGGAACACTGCTTGAGGTTGGAAAGGGTGATTATCCGCCGGAGAAAGTAAAAGAAATCCTTGCGGCGAAAGATCGAAAAACGGCGGGAGCAACGGCAAGGCCGGAGGGTCTGACCCTGGTGCAGATCCGGTATCCCGAATGGGATTTCGAGTAAAGACATAAGTGGTCTGTATTTCCCGAAAAACAGACTCGCAGTTTACGAAAAAATGCAAAATATGGGTAAAAAACAGTTGACATTCCAAAATCCGTATAATATAATTACTAAATGTGTGACGTAGTTTGAAAACGCCGATGCCATAAGCCCCGGTAAGGCGGTTTCCTATATACATGAAACAGTAAATTGAATTTTTCACAGGAGGTTATATCCATGAACACCTTTATGGCAAATCCAGATAAGATTGAAAGAAAATGGTATGTTGTTGATGCAGAAGGATGTACATTAGGACGTCTGGCATCTGAAGTAGCAAAAGTATTACGTGGAAAAAACAAACCGGAGTACACTCCGCACGTAGATACTGGTGATTACGTAATCGTAATCAACGCTGATAAAGTAGCAGTAACCGGTAAAAAACTGGATCAGAAGATCTATTACAGCCACTCCGATTATGTTGGTGGAATGAAAGAAGCTACTCTTCGTGAGATGATGGCTAAGAAACCGGAGAAGGTTGTTGAACTTGCAGTGAAAGGCATGCTTCCAAAAGGACCTCTTGGAAGACAGATGTTCACAAAACTTCACGTATACGCTGGTGCAGAGCACGCTCATGCAGCTCAGAAACCAGAAGTATTAACATTTTAATAGGGAGGTAAAGAACATTGGCTAGCGCAAAATATTACGGAACCGGAAGAAGAAAAAAATCTATCGCAAGAGTATATCTTGTACCGGGAACTGGTAAAGTTACCATCAATAAAAGAGACATCGATGAGTATTTTGGTCTGGAGACCCTGAAAGTTATCGTTCGTCAGCCTCTGGCAGCTACAGAGACCGCTGATAAATTTGACGTGATCGTAAACGTTCACGGCGGCGGATACACAGGACAGGCAGGAGCAATCCGTCACGGTGTTGCACGTGCCCTTCTGACTGTAGATAACGACTACAGACCAGTTCTGAAAAAAGCAGGATTCCTGACTCGTGATCCTAGAATGAAAGAGCGTAAGAAATACGGCCTCAAGGCTGCACGTCGCGCTCCGCAGTTCAGCAAGCGATAATCGACTGCTCAGACTATATCAAAATGGTTCAAAAACCCCGGAAAATCAAGGCTTTCCGGGGTTTTACTATATCTAAACGGGCTGATATGGTTTGACCAAATTTGGCAAAACGAGAGCCGTTTTCACCCAGTTTTTAGTGGTCCGCAAGTGGTTAACTGGCCAAAAAGAGGACGAAAAGAGGGGTAAGTGGTTCCCAAAGTGGTTAACCGAGAGCCGATTTTAGGGGTGCTTTTCAGCCCTCCTTCCCCTCGTTTTTTTGGCTGTGGCAGTTTGGCATAGTTTGAGCTAATTTGAATAATTGAATATGAATTTGATGTAGCACACAGATCATAAATGACTGGGTGCTTTTTTCATTTCAGGAACTCGTATTCCGGCGATAGAAAGAGCCGTCACTTCACTTTTTATTTTGGAGTGGCGGCTTTTTCTATTTCCAGAAGCAATAGCAACAATTAGAAATGAGGTGAAGTCAATGAACACGCAAATCATTGCCATTGCCAACCAGAAAGGCGGCGTTGGCAAGACAACGACCTGTGCCAACTTGGGAATCGGGCTGGCACAGGCTGGGAAGAAAGTCCTGCTGATCGACGGAGATCCGCAAGGGAGTCTGACGATTAGCTTGGGCAATCCACAGCCTGACAAGCTGCCCTTTACGCTGTCGGACGCTATGGGACGTATCCTGATGGATGAGCCGCTTCGTCCCGGCGAGGGTATCCTGCACCACCCAGAGGGTATAGACCTGATGCCTGCGGACATCCAGTTATCCGGTATGGAGGTATCCCTGGTAAACGCCATGAGCCGTGAGACTATCTTGCGGCAATATCTGGACGCGCTGAAGGGGCAATACTCCCATATCCTCATCGACTGCCAGCCCTCCCTGGGTATGCTCACAGTCAATGCGCTGGCCGCTGCGAACAGGATCATCATTCCCGTTCAGGCGGAGTATCTGCCCGCCAAAGGCTGGAACAGCTGCTCTCCACGGTAAACAAGGTAAAGCGGCAGATCAACCCCAAGCTCCAGATAGATGGTATCCTGCTGACGATGGTGGACAGCCGAACCAACTTTGCCAAAGAGATCTCCGCGCTCCTGCGTGAGACCTATGGCAGCAAGATCAAAGTATTCGGCACAGAGATTCCCCACTCTGTCCGGGCAAAGGAAATTAGCGCAGAGGGAAAAAGTATTTTCGCCCATGACCCTGGCGGCAAAGTGGCAGAGGGGTATCGAAATCTGACGAAGGAGGTGTTGAAACTTGAAAAGCAGCGCGAAAAAAATAGAGCTGGCCTCGGTAGATGATCTATTCTCCACCGAAGAAGGCCGTCAAGATGCAAAGCTGGAAAAGATTCAGGAGATTCCGCTGTCTGAGCTGCATCCCTTTAGGAACCACCCATTCAAAGTCAAGGATGACGAAGCCATGATGGAGACCGCTGACAGTATCAAGCAGTATGGCGTTCTGGTTCCGGCGATTGCTCGACCGGACCAGAGGGCGGTTATGAGCTGGTAGCCGGACACAGGCGGCACAGAGCCAGTGAGCTGGCAGGCAAGGAGACCATGCCGGTCATTGTTCGGGATTTGGATGATGATGCCGCCACGATCATTATGGTTGACAGCAACTTGCAGCGAGAAAGCTTGCTCCCAAGTGAAAGAGCCTTTGCCTACAAGATGAAGCTGGATGCCATGAAAAGACAGGCTGGCAGACCGAGTAAAGAAAATGTGTCCCAAGTTGGGACACAAAAGCGATCAGACCAGTTGCTTGCTGAACAGGTGGGGCAAAGTCGAAATCAAATTCAGCGCTATATCCGTCTGACAGAATTGATTCCTGAATTGATGGATATGGTGGATGAAAAGAAGATTGCCCTGAACCCTGCCTATGAGCTGTCCTTTCTCAAAAAGGAAGAACAGGTAGACCTGCTGGACGCGATGGACAGCGAACAGGCTACCCCTTCTCTTTCTCAAGCCCAGCGGCTCAAGAAATACAGTCAGGAGGGGCATCTGACCCTCGATATGATGCGTGTCATCATGGGTGAGGAAAAGAAAAGCGATCTGGACCGAGTGACATTTACCTCTGACACCTTGCGGAAGTATTTCCCTAAAAGCTATACGCCCCAGCGGATGCAGGAAACTATTATCAAGCTGCTGGAACAGTGGCAGAAAAAACGCCAGAGAGATCAGGAACGATGAAAGGAGCTGCCTATGAGGGATATTTCAGCCCGCGAGCTGAAAGGACACAACATTCTCGCCGTAGAGAGGTTTTGGGATGACACACGCTGGATGATTGAGTTTTCCGTCCTGCGTCCCAGCACAGCTTACGGCAGTCCCGGAGAGGAAATGCGGCTGTTTTTGACCGAGGACGGGTATCAGGCCGCCCTGCAAAGCCAGCAGCGTCGGGAGATCAAGATCAAGCGTTACGCTCGTGTGATTGAGGGACATATCCTCGATTTCAAACCGGGAAAACACCGCCGCCACTCATAAACAAATCATTACTGCGAAAGGAAAGGATTGAAATGTGTACTGTAAAGGAAATCCGGGAAGCAATCCGGGAGGATTGTCATTCCCAGCATGGTATGGAATTTATAGAGATTGACCGTGTTCTGCAAACTCTGCCATTCTCTCAGGGAAATGACCTGTTGGACAGACCGCCCATTCCCAAGCGCCCCTACCGGCGCAGAAAAAGTGAACAAAACAGCTGACTGCCACAATTCTTTTTACAGGATTGTGGCTTTTTTCATACCCTGAGAAATTTGGAAGGAGTGAGGTCAATGGCCGTATTTCGCATTGAACGAACCAGAGATTATACCGTGATGAGCAATCACCATTTACGCAACGGGAAACTGTCCCTGAAAGCCAAGGGGCTGCTTTCCATGATGCTGTCCTTACCGGAGGACTGGAACTATACCACCAGAGGGCTTGCCGCCATCTGCAAAGAGGGCGTGGACGCTATCGGCGGCGCGCTGCGGGAGCTGGAAACTGCCGGGTACATTGTCCGCCATCAGCTGCGAGACCGGCAGGGTCGGATCAGCGATACCGAGTATGTTATCTACGAGCAACCACAGCCGAAGAACCCGGATACGCCCCAGCCGGATACGGCTTCACCAGATACGGAAAACCCGGATATGGTAAAACCGGATACGGAAAAGCCCGCAGAATTAAATATAGAGAAATCAAATACAGAAAAAACAATTACTTATGGATCAAGTACCGATTCTATTCCCTTCCGGGAGCCAGCGGCAGCACAGCTGCCGGAACGGAAAGGAAGGGATGCGATGTCTGTCTCAGAGATGGAAAATTATCGGGATTTGATTCTGGAGAACATCGAGTATGACCACCTGTGCCGGGAGTTTACCACCTACCGGGAGGACCTGGACGAGATTGTGGAGCTGATGGTGGAGACCGTCTGCGCCAAGCGGAAAACCACCCGGATCGCTGGCAGCGACTTCCCCCATGAGGTGGTCCGCTCCCGTTTTTTGAAGCTGGATTGCTCCCACATCGAGTTTGTCATGGAATGCCTGCGGAACAATACCACCGAAATCCGCAACATGAAGCAGTATCTGCTTGCGGTGCTGTTTAATGCGCCGACCACGATCAGCAACCACTACACCGCACAAGTTAACCACGATATGTACGCAGGCGGCTGGTAAACAGCCGCTTTTCTGCTGCCCGAAAACACCGGGAGAAAGGATTTTGCTATGAAACGACCTCTTGCCTACATTACGGCTCCCTGGAGCAACAGCCAGTATGAGAACGCCGAGAACGCTGCGGCCTACTGCCGTCAGGTGTACGATGCCGGGTATTCGCCCATCTGCCCGGTGCTGTTCCTGCCTACCTTCCTCAAAGACGAGATTCCCCAGGAACACAAGGACGGGCTGGATATGGCGCGGGACTACCTGCGCCGGTCCCATGTGCTGGTGGTCTGCGGCCACGGCATCGACGAGACCGTGAAGAATGACATTGCCACCGCCGAGCGCCTGCGGATCACCGCCACCACCCTGGACGGTATCCTGGCCGTGAAGGGCCAGGGACGCGGGAAAGGAGGCGCACGCCATGCCTGAGCGTAAGACCGTGGGCCAGTTGATGGAGGAAATGCGCCTCAAAGCCGGGGCGCAGAACTACCACGGCCATGAGTACATGGATTTGGAGCGGTTTGCCGAGGACACCCGGCACATGATTATCTTCGATGTGCTGACCGACGATTCCCCGGTGGGCTGGAAAGGTGAACGGACCCGCCTGTTTCTGACGGAGGCCGGATACCAGAAAAGCCTGGAGAACCAGGAAAAGGGCCACATCAAGATTCTCAGCCATGCCAAAGTGCGCCAGGGCCATCTGTACTATGACCGCTCCGACCAGCTGCGCTGAAAGGAGCCTGCCATGCTGAAATACCTGCTGCGGCGGCTGGTGGTCCCACCTTAGTATCAAGTGCCACCCCTGCAAAATCCGTGGAAAGGAGGCGATGACCTATGCAGGAGGAAGTGGAAAACAGGACTTTGACGCTGGTAGTCAGCGGAACAAAGTTTACCGGGCGGTTGATGAAAGCCGCCATCACCAAGTACCTTGCCCACCGCAAGGAAAAGAAGCTGCAAAAGCAGAGAAGCCGTGACGCGCCTGTGAAGCCCCAGGGCAAGCAGACGGTGAAACAGCTGATTGGTCAGAACCAAGGGGTTTCCAACATCGAGATCACCGACCCCTCCATCAAGGAGTTTGAGAAGATCGCGCGGAAATACGGCGTGGACTATGCGGTGAAGAAGGACCGCAGCAGCTCCCCACCCAAGTACCTGATCTTTTTCAAGGGTCGGGACGCGGATGCCCTGACCGCTGCTTTTACCGAGTACACCGGGAAAAAGGTCAGGAAGGCGGAGAAATCCGAGCGTCCGTCTGTGTTGGCAAAGTTGAGCCAGTTCAAAGAGCTGGTGAAACACGCGTCGTGGACCGGAACAAGCGGAAGGAGCTGGAACGATGAAAAAGCAGCTGAACATCAAAAAGCTCATTTTGCTGAACCTGCCGTATATCCTGATGGGGCTTTTCTCCACCAACTTCGGTGAAGCGTGGCGGATGGCCGTGGGTGCGGACGCTTCGGCAAAAATGCTCTCGTTCTTCTCCACGCTGCCGATGGCGCTGACTAGCTGGTGGCCCAGCCTGCACCCGCTGGACCTGCTGGTGGGCCTGTGCTGCGGCGGCGGCCTGCGGCTGGCTGTGTACCTGAAAAGCAAGAACGCCAAGAAGTACAGGCACGGCATTGAATACGGTTCCGCCCGGTGGGGAACCCGTGAGGATATTGCACCTTACGTTGATCCTGTATTTCAGAACAATGTGATTCTGACGAAAACGGAGAGCCTGACAATGAACAGCCGCCCCAAGGACCCAAAGACCGCCAGAAACAAAAATGTGCTGGTGATTGGCGGCTCCGGTTCCGGTAAGACCCGCTTCTGGCTCAAACCGAATCTGATGCAGATGCACAGTTCCTATGTGGTCACAGACCCGAAGGGAACCATTTTGGTGGAGTGCGGGAAAATGCTCCAAAGGGGCGCACCCAAACTGGGGAAAGACGGAAAGCCCATGAAGGATAAGCACGGCAAGGTCATTTATGAGCCGTACCGAATCAAGGTCCTAAATACCATCAACTTCAAGAAGTCCATGCACTATAACCCTTTCGCCTATATCCATAGCGAAAAGGACATCTTGAAGCTGGTAACAACGCTGATCGCCAACACCAAAGGCGAAGGCAAGGCCGGAGACGATTTCTGGGTAAAAGCAGAAACCTTGTTGTACTGCGCACTTATTGGCTATATCCATTATGAGGCTCCGGTGGAGGAACAAAACTTCTCCACCCTCATTGAGTTCATCAACGCCATGGAGGTCCGGGAGGATGACGAGGAGTTCAAAAACCCCGTGGACCTGATGTTTGATGCACTGGAAGCCGAGAAGCCAAACCACTTTGCGGTGCGCCAGTATAAGAAATATAAGCTGGCTGCCGGAAAAACAGCCAAGTCGATTTTGATTTCCTGCGGTGCTCGCCTTGCCGTGTTCGACATTGCAGAGTTGCGTGAGGTCACGGCCTATGATGAGCTGGAGCTTGATACTTTGGGAGACCGGAAAACTGCCCTGTTTCTCATTATGAGTGATACAGATGACAGCTTTAACTTCCTGATCTCCATGTGTTATACCCAGCTTTTCAATCTGCTCTGCGAAAAAGCCGACGATGTGTATGGCGGCAGGCTCCCAGTCCATGTGCGCTGTCTCATTGACGAGTGTGCCAATATCGGGCAGATTCCGAAGCTGGAAAAGTTGGTGGCCACCATCCGAAGCCGTGAAATCTCTGCCTGTCTGGTGTTGCAGGCACAGAGCCAGCTCAAGGCAATTTACAAAGATAATGCTGATACCATCATCGGCAATATGGATACTTCCATCTTCCTGGGTGGCAAAGAACCAACAACGTTGAAAGAGTTGGCGGCTGTTCTGGGAAAGGAGACCATAGACACTTACAACACCGGAGAGAGCCGGGGACGGGAGACCTCCCACTCGCTTAACTATCAGAAATTGGGAAAAGAGCTGATGAGCCAGGACGAGCTGGCAGTTATGGATGGCGGCAAGTGCATCTTGCAGTTGCGCGGTGTGCGTCCGTTTCTTTCAGACAAGTATGACATTACCAGAC
>ENA-OQHA01000095-OQHA01000095.1-human-gut-metagenome-genome-assembly--contig:-NODE-95-length-45308-cov-5.981497_pt1 | contig 45308 bp, 50 predicted proteins | sample MGYA00242558_ERZ504707 | MGnify/ENA primary metagenome ERZ504707 (study PRJEB26092, sample SAMD00036197) | human gut metagenome | host: Homo sapiens | study: EMG produced TPA metagenomics assembly of... | reverse complement strand
CTCGCTCCCTTGCACATCCGCAAGGTAAGATACTCGGTGCAGCAGTCAGCACTATCTCCCGTAGCCTCAGCTCTTCCAGTCTGTCATCTTCAGCGGCTCTCCCTCTCGAAAGCGGTTGCAAAGGTACTGACTTTTTCCTTTCATGCAACTTTTACACCATACTTTTTTGCAGAAATTTTTCAGTTTTTTAGCTAACTTGCTGATTTACTTTATGCTATAAAGCATAATTTTTATTGCTATGTAGAAATCCGTGTGAAATCTCCTACATTATATAATTCGTGCGGGCGCGTACGTATGCGCGCGTAAGGAAACGTAAGGAAAAAGGAATTGTTCTAACGGAAATGAAGGGATTTCCCGGCACATATTCAGCCTTCAAAAAAACGCAAGTACATTTGATATAAAACGCAAGTGCGTTTTGGATGGAACGCAAGAGCATTTTTTTTACGAACAAAAACAAAATGAAATATTAAACGGAAAAGGGCATAAAAAAAGGAGTTCCGCTGAACTCCAACCTTTGTTAACCTTAAATCTAATACTATGAAAAACACAGTACAAAAATATTTATTTTATCCGGAATGGCAAAATACAAGGCTAAAAAAGAATGCTTTACAACATACATTAACCACCAGGGCGAAATATTCAATGTGGTTAACAAATTACATATTAAATACAAAAAAAATGCAGAAGCGATTCCGCTTCTGCATTTTACATTCACCTAATATTACACCTAATTCACTTTATACGCTTATATCCATATACGGCTAATTCACCCAATTCCTCTTCGATACGAAGCAACTGGTTGTATTTCGCCATACGATCGGAACGACTTAACGAACCTGTCTTTATCTGGCCACTATTGGTAGCTACTGCAATATCCGCAATGGTAGCATCTTCTGTTTCACCGGAACGATGAGAAGTAACCGTAGTATACCCATGACGATGGGCCATTTCAATGGCGTCGAGTGTCTCACTCAAAGAACCAATCTGATTTACTTTGATAAGAATGGAATTGGCACATCCCAGCTCTATACCTTTCGATAAGAATTCCACATTGGTTACAAACAAGTCATCTCCTACAAGCTGACAACGATCTCCAATCCGCTCCGTCAGTTTCTTCCATCCCTGCCAGTCGTTTTCACTCATACCGTCTTCGATAGAGTCAATCGGATACTTATTAATCAGTTCTTCCAGATAAGCCACCTGTTCATCTGAAGTACGTTTCTGACCACTGGCTCCTTCAAAGATCGTATAGTCGTACACTCCATCCTTATAAAACTCAGAAGAAGCACAGTCCATTCCAATCATCACGTCCTTTCCTGGTACATATCCTGCCAGTTGAATGGCCGACAAAATAGACTCCAACGCATCTTCCGTTCCATTCAATGCCGGAGCAAAGCCACCTTCATCTCCTACAGCCGTACTTAATCCACGGTCGTGCAACACCTTCTTCAAAGCATGGAAAACTTCCGCTCCCATACGCAGACCTTCACGGAAAGAAGGTGCACCTACCGGACGAATCATGAATTCCTGGAAAGCAATGGGTGCATCACTATGTGAACCTCCATTGATAATATTCATCATCGGTACCGGCATCACAAAAGTATTTACTCCTCCAATGTAACGATATAAAGGAATGTTCAAGTAAGCAGCTGCCGCTTTTGCCACTGCCAAAGAAACTCCCAAAATGGCATTGGCTCCGAGATTGGATTTAGTAGACGTGCCATCGAGTTCGCACATTTTCTTGTCAATTCCACGCTGATTCAGCACAGACCATCCTTCCAGGGCCGGAGCAATTACATTATTTACATTATATACAGCTTTCAACACACCTTTACCTCCATAACGCTTGGCATCTTTATCACGAAGCTCGAGTGCTTCATGTTCACCAGTAGAAGCTCCTGAGGGTACAGACGCACGCCCCATGATTCCAGACTCCAGTCTCACTTCTACTTCTACAGTAGGGTTGCCTCTCGAATCGAGTATTTCACGACCTGTAATTGATTTAATTTTCATATTCCTATCATTTTAAAATTCTGATATACAAAAATGAGAAGTTCCTGCAAGGCATACAATACCTTGAAATAGGTATTTTGTAAACCTGACTCTCTAAAAAAAAGGACTGTAACTGAAAAACAGCCACAGCCCTCTTCTGTCATTTATGCAATCAAAATGGATTAGTAATTATTTTTCTTTACTTCGAAATAAGCTTGTGGATGCAAGCAAGCCGGACATGTTTCAGGTGCTTCTGTACCTACATAAATGTATCCACAGTTACGGCACTGCCATACCACTTCTACATCTTTCTTGAATACTTTATCATCTTCTATATTCTTCACGAAAGCCAGGTATCTTTCTTCATGTCCTTTTTCAGCAACGGCAATTTCACGATACATCTTAGCGATAGCCGGGAAACCTTCTTCATCTGCAATGTCAGCAAATTTCGGATAATCCAAGCTCCATTCTTCATTTTCACCTGCTGCAGCTGCTTTCAGGTTTTCCAATGTAGTACCGATTACGCCGGCAGGATAGCTGGCAGTAATTTCTACCATTCCACCTTCCAACCACTTGAACATTCTCTTGGCATGTTCCTTTTCCTGATCAGCAGTTTCCATAAAAATAGCAGAAATCTGCTCGAAGCCTTCTTTCTTTGCTACACTGGCAAAATAAGTGTAACGCATTCTTGCCTGTGATTCACCAGCAAAAGAGATTGCCAAATTTTTCTCAGTTCTTGTTCCTTTAATGCTTTTTCCCATATCTATTAGTTATTAAGTTGATGAATGAATTACGTTTTTAAGTTCACATTGCAAAGATAGTAATTTTATTCAAATTTGAAATGATTACAATTTTATTTTCTATTTTATTAACGCTTTAATAAAACATGAATTCACTAATAAAACAAATTTGAAGGAGAAAAAGTTCTTGAAAACAAGTCCTAAAACATCCCTCATCCAATCTCATATACACTGAATAAGAAACAAATAATAATTCAAATTTCTATTTCAGAAAATATTTTAAAATATAATCAATAGAAAAATCGTCTGAATTCGAGAAAATATATACTTTTGTGCTTCTTTTTAAATTAGTAACATTTTTAAGATAGATGAAAGGATTAGAATTTAGACCAAAACTTTTCACAATGATGAAAACTTACACCAAGGCCGACTTTATGACCGACCTGATGGCAGGTATCATTGTGGGAATTGTTGCTTTGCCTCTGGCCATTGCCTTTGGTATAGCCTCTGGAGTAAGTCCGGAAAAAGGTATCATTACCGCCATTGTAGCCGGCTTTATCATTTCTTTTTAGGTGGAAGTAAAGTACAGATAGGCGGACCGACCGGAGCGTTTATCGTAATTATCTACGGTATCATTCAGGAATACGGTATCGACGGACTGATGGTTGCTACCATGATGGCCGGTGTACTCCTTATATTATTAGGTATATTCAAGCTGGGAACCGTTATCAAATTTATTCCTTATCCTATTATCATTGGTTTTACCAGCGGTATTGCCGTCACCATTTTTACCACTCAGATTGCCGACATTTTTGGACTTGATTTTAAAGGTGAAAAAGTACCGGGTGATTTTATCGGAAAATGGATTCTTTATTTCCATCACTTCGATACGGTAAACTGGTGGAATGTCATTGTCAGTGTAGTCAGTGTATTCATCATTGCCATTACTCCCAAGTTCTCTAAAAAGTTCCAGGCTCTCTGGTAGCCATCATTCTGGTAACTGTAGGAGTTTACTGCCTGAAATTGTATGGAGGAATTACTTGTATCGATACCATAGGCGACCGTTTCAGCATCAAAGCACAGCTTCCGGAAGCAGCCGTTCCGGCACTTGACTGGGAAGCTATCAAAAATCTGTTTCCTGTAGCCATTACTATTGCCGTATTGGGAGCCATTGAATCTTTGCTCTCTGCTGCAGTAGCCGATGGTGTTATCGGTGACCGCCATGACTCAAATACAGAACTTATCGCACAAGGTATTGCCAACTTCGTATCACCTATATTCGGAGGTATTCCTGCTACCGGAGCTATCGCCCGTACCATGACAAATATTAACAACGGTGGAAAATCGCCCGTAGCCGGTATTGTACATGCAGTGGTGTTATTGCTTATCTTACTTTTCCTGATGCCGTTGGCACAATATATTCCGATGGCTTGTCTGGCTGGTGTACTGGTTATCGTTTCTTATAACATGAGTGGATGGAGAGTGTTCAAAGGATTGTTGAAAAATCCCAAATCGGATGTGGCTGTCCTGCTTATTACTTTCTTCCTGACCGTTATCTTCGACTTGACTGTAGCCATTGAAGTAGGATTGGTAATTGCCTGCGTATTGTTCATGAAACGTGTAATGGAAACCACCAAGATTTCTGTAATTACCGACGAAATCGATCCAAACAACGAATCTGACTTGGAAGTACACGAAGAACACCTAATGATTCCACAAGGTGTAGAAGTGTATGAAATCAACGGTCCGTATTTCTTCGGTATTGCCACCAAATTTGAAGAAATCATGTCTCGTTTGGGCGATCGTCCGAAAATCCGTATCATCCGTATGCGAAAAGTTCCTTTTATTGATTCTACAGGTATACACAACCTTACCACCCTGTGTGAGATGTCACAAAAGGAGAACATTCACATCATTCTGTCGGGAGTCAACGAAAAAGTACATAAGGTACTGGAAAAATCAGGATTCTACGAATTGCTGGGAGAAGAAAATATCTGTAGCAATATCAACGAAGCTCTGGAAGTAGCCACTCGAGAAATCGCAGAAATAAACGCGAAATAAAAGGTTAAAAGAAAAACTCCTGTTCTGTTAAAATCCAAATAGGGTTTAACAAAACAGGAGTTTTCTTTAAATCATGTTATAAAACAGTATATTTTAGGTTAGTTACTTGGATTATTCCCAGAATTCCGTACCTTTGCACTGTGTTTTTCATAGTATTAGATTTAAGGTTAACAAAGGTTGAGTACAGCGGTACTCCTTTTTTTATATCCTTACTTCAGAAAATCACCACTTCAGTCGAACTTGAAACTGTAAATCATACTTATTGTTTCCCTGTATTTCTTCTGCTCCCGAACTGATAGTTGACCGATCTCTATAGTGCGTCCATCCCCATTTAACCTGAAAAGTCAGACGCTTTTTCCAGTTATAATCCATAGTCCAAGCCCATCGCTCTCCTCTTCCATACAAGGACATCATAGAAAACGCATACAACAGCCCTTGCTCGTACATATATACCCGCGATGCATAATCCTGCGTATGAAACCAGATACCGCTTAGAGAAGTCCGCAACGAAAGACGAGGAATATCCACCTTCATACTACTACCCAATGCCCAACCGTTAGAAGCCTCTCGTTTCCACACTTCCGAACGTACATATTCCACAACTGTTTTCCACCGCAAAACACTCAATGGTGAATAAGTCAGCTGATAATGCAATCGCTGCCGGATATTGGGCAATACCAACTTACTTCTTCTGTATCCTGATAGTTCTTAGCCTTGTTTTTATAACTATACTTTATCAACATATCCAGTGAATTTAACGGTGAATAAGATGCTTGAAACACGCCTTCCATTCCTATGGTCTTTTTCTTATCCACCAAGTAACGATACCACGGAAAATAAAAGAAGTCACCGTAACATAACAACTTAATTCTGCTTAATAGGCTTGTTTCCAAACCAATAAAAAGTCCCGTTTCATTTTGTATTCTGGAATTCTCTCCAAATCCGTTTGCATATAAACTCTGGTATTTTTTGTCATAGTATCTGTTGATAACTATCAAAGAAGTATTCACAACCGGTGAATAAGTCAGCTGATTCAACGTGGCAATCTTCCCTTGCTTATCTACCGCCGTTTCACCAGAGAATACAAATTTCCCTTTATACCATTTATAATTCACTCCTACGTTATAGAAATATCTTCCACGAGGATAATAACGATTGTACAACCGTTCAGCCGGATTTAACACCTTGTTGAAAACATTATAAACAGCTGTAAATCCACCTTCAAAATATTTACCATCATAAGTTAAATTACTACCAACTAAGGTATTAAATACAGTATTCTTCTTTTCCATATCTTTCTTCAAACGATGATAGCCATCGGTTTTCAACGTAGTTATACACTCATTATCCACCGTAGCATCCTGATTACGGAAAGAAACAAAACCTGTCAATAACCAGCGATTTTTCCATTTCCAGGAAGCACCCGCTCCCTGCAGATAATTCGCTTCATTCATGGAAGTATATTTGCTCAATCCTTTCCCTGCACGATTTAATGTGGAAAAGGAGGTGTATTTTCCCATACTAAATCCCATGTTCATTACCAGTCCATATCCAAAACTGGCTTTGTAGTTTCCTAATACCAAGGTATGCAACTTACCGAAATCATTTAACTGAACAGAGGCATTGTAAAAATCAAATCCTTTCCGGTTGTAAAGACTGAAGAAAGGTTCTCCCGCATCCTTTTCTGCAGCCAAGCTTACATAGATTTTTTGCTGAAACTGAAATTTGTATCTCAGGTTCAAATAATACGGACTTCCGTAATACTGTCTGGAAGCAAATTTTTCCTCTTCACCCAAGGGAATATTCGCATAGCCCGCCTTTTCATTTAAAGGAATATCTGTCCGCATCCAAACCTCCTGTTTATTGTATTTCCACAAGTTTTTCCAGGAAAATGCCTGTTTTTCCACCGAATTACCCACATATATAAAATCTTTCAAGAACATCTGAGTCTGCTTATCCATTCCTTCCACTCCCCATAATTCATTCAAACTGACCAACGGTCCATATTTATACACATAGTAAAGAATATTTTCCACCATTTTATCAGACAAGAAAGGCAACTGTTCCAATTCTTCCTTCGTTACCATATTAATATTAAACGGATGTTCAGCCAGTTCACTCAAGTTTCATACTGTTCTTCCCAGGAGGATAAATCTGCCTCCTCCCCAATCTGTTCCTCCCATTCCATCCAGGCAGACTGAGCACACACATTTAAACAAGTAAAAACAACTGATACACAAATAGAAACAGACTTTTTCCACATGTTATTCACCAGGTTATACACATACTATAAATACGTTAATTATCTCACGTAATCTGAATATTATTCCTATTTTTGTGAGCATGAAGACATGTTTTTACATACTCATCTTCTTAGGGCTAAGCTTCTTTTCAGAAATTCATGCCCAACAAGTATCTCCTGTGCCTCCGGTAAAGGATACAGAGTTCCCGTATGCGTATATGAAGGAGACACTATACCTTGTATAACGCTGAGAAACATTTACGTTTACCCCAAACTCAAGTTTAAAAACAAAAGACAGGAAAGATATTACTACAAACTGGTGAGGGATGTGAAAAAGACGCTTCCTTTGGCCAAAGAAATCAAGCGGGCCGTCATCGAGACATACGAATACATGGAAACGCTCCCCAACCAGAAAGCCAAGGAGCAACACATGAAGATGGTAGAAAAAGGATTGAAGGAACAATACACCGCCCGCATGAAAAAACTGACTTTTTCACAAGGTAAGCTGCTTATCAAACTGGTGAACCGGGAATGCAACCAATCGTCTTACCAGCTGGTGAAGGCTTTCATGGGACCTTTTAAAGCGGGATTTTATCAGGCATTTGCAGCCTTATTCGGAGCCAGCCTAAAAAAAGAATACCATCCTGAAGATGACGACAAGATGGTAGAAAGAGTAGTTACACTTGTTGAGAATGGACAACTATAACTATGTAAATCAATAAATTAACAACATATTAATAAGATATTCACAGGCAGTGTTCAACGCAGTTTAAACAATTTATGTGCAAATTCCCATATCATAATGCCTGCCGTTACAGACACATTCAGTGAATGTTTGGTACCGAACTGAGGTATTTCAATACAACCGTCGCACATGTCTACCACTTCCTGCTGCACACCTTTCACTTCATTTCCCAATACAATGGCATATTTCCGGCCTTTCTCCAATACCAGTTCATCCAGTAGTGTACTTCCGGCACACTGTTCGATAGCCAGCACTGTATATCCGTCATTATGAAGTTCATTTACAGCATCTTGCGTACGTTTGAAATACTTCCAGTCCACTGTATACTCCGCTCCCAAGGCCGTTTTGTGCATTTCCGGATGAGGAGGCGTAGCCGTAATACCACAAAGATAAATGCAGTTCACCAGAAATGCATCAGAGGTACGAAACACCGCACCTATGTTATGCAAGCTGCGAACTTCATCCAGCACCACAACCAACGGCAACTTATCTACTTCCTTAAACTCCTCCACCGTCAGGCGGTTCATCTCCGTGATCTTCAGTTTTCTTAATTCAGACATTTTTCGTATATTTGGTATGCGTTTGCCTGCAAAGATAAAAACTATATTCATAACCTTGTTGAAAACGGTGGAAAAGGTGTAAAAAACGCGCGCATAGAAAATGAAAATTATTTCTTGCATTATTCCACAAATAGATTATAGCACGCTCAAAACCAACAATCCAAAAAAGTTAGAGATAATTTTCACTGACAGTTTAAACACATTCTTCCCGAATTTTCAGGAATGAATACACGAAAAGTTTTTAACTTTGCAACGTATCAACAAATTGTTAATAGTATAGATAAAATCAAAATTATCAATACGTAAGCATGTTTATCAGTTATTCATATCCTCCACCCGGATGCTGATAACGGAAAAACAAAAAAAGGGTGTTATTTTTACTAACATTATTAACGGGATATTATCAGTATCATTGTTTCTTTTAAAAAGAAGAAAAAATATAAATCTAATAATGAAGAAAGAAGAATGGTTGAAAAAGGGTTATGTGGATGAACCCGTAGAAAAAGCGCTTGACCTGAAAGCGGAGATCAAAAGACTGTGTCGTGAAAAAGATGCCGTAATCCTGGGCCACTACTATCAGGCAGACGAAATACAGGAAATAGCAGACTTCATTGGAGACAGTCTGGCACTGGCTCAGTGGGCTGCCAAAACGGATGCAAAGATCATTGTGATGTGCGGGGTACACTTTATGGGTGAAACTGCTAAAATACTTTGTCCGGACAAAGTGTTGATTCCCGACTTGAATGCCGGATGCTCTTTGGCCGACAGCTGTCCGGCTGATAAGTTTGCTGCTTTCGTAAAAGACCATCCCGGTTACAAGGTTATCTCGTATGTCAATACAAGCGCTGCCGTCAAGGCGGTGACTGACGTGGTAGTGACATCGACCAATGCCCGCCAGATTGTGGAAAGTTTTCCGGAAGATGAAAAACTGATTTTCGGTCCTGATAAGAACCTGGGAAATTATATCAACTCTATCACCGGACGTCAGATGTTGTTATGGGACGGTGCTTGCCATGTGCACGAGAAATTCTCTGTGGAAAAGATTATCGAGTTGAAAAAGCAGTATCCCGATGCACAGGTATTGGTTCATCCGGAATGCAAGGGCGCCGTGGCTAAACTGGCTGACAAGATTGGGTCTACAGCGGGATTGCTGAAATATGCTATGGCCAGCGACAAGAAAGACTTTATCGTAGCCACAGAAAGCGGTATTCTGTATGAGATGCGGAAAAAATGTCCGGAAAAGAACTTTATTCCTGCGCCTCCTGAAGACAGCACCTGCGCTTGCAACGAGTGCAACTTCATGCGCCTGAATACGCTTGAAAAGTTGTACAATACGCTGAAATACGAATGGCCGGAAGTCAATGTGGATGAAGCCATCGCACAGGAAGCCATTAAGCCTATTCAGAAAATGCTGGAAATATCTGCCAAGCTGGGACTTTAAAAAGTCTCAGCTTGCTTGTTAATGGCCTTTAAAGCAAGAATACTACTTCTTAATGTATGTTATAAAATACATGTAAATGCACACAAAACTTGCATAATTCCAGAAGTCCGTACCTTTGCATCGTGTTTTTCATAGTATTAGATTTAAGGTTAACAAAGGTTGGAGTTCAGCGGAACTCCTTTTTTTATGCCCATACGTTTCTTTTTTTCTTCCATATCGTGTGATAAATGTGCTGATGCAAATGTGATAAATCAAAAATGAATCATCGTTTTTATGTTTTCCGGAGCTGAACCTTACGTTTCCGGTAAGAAAAACGTATGTTTCTGCATCCGAAAACATACGTTTCTCATAAGTGAGACATAAAGAAACCGGGATAACTTACTTATTTTCGTAGATACGTTCTGTAAATATTTTGGAGGAAACGGCTTGATGTAGCTTTATGACTCTTCTTTTAAGCGAAAAAAAATGATTTTAATCTATATTGAAAATCAGTATATTATGATTTTTATTGAAAAAAGTTAGAAAAAAAACATCCAAAAAGTTTGTAGGTTTGAAAAAAACGCCTACCTTTGCAACCGCAATCGAGAGAGAAAGCAACGAAAGAAAAACTTAATGGTGCGTTAGTTCAGTTGGTTAGAATACATGCCTGTCACGCATGGGGTCACGGGTTCGAGTCCCGTACGCACCGCGAAAATCCTGGTTCATTTTGAATCAGGATTTTTTATTTCATATAAGTGGAAAAATAAAAAACGGGAACATGCCGTACTTGGCACATTCCCGTCAATCGTGTGAGTGCTTATTCCAATACTTCACCCTTTTCAGTGTATAACACGGCGGCTGTGTTGTCTTCTGCGTCCGTCAGAACTACTTTGTAGGTTTTTGTTCCTTCCACTTCTTCTACGTATGCTTCTTTGATGGTAAATTCAGCATAGTCTTTTGCAACTGCATCCAGAACAGCTTGTGGAAGATCTTTTACTTCGATGGGTTTGAACTCATTTACAATGGTTATACTGTCTACACTTGCGTGGAAGTTTTCTGCAAACGCAACTGAAGTTCCTAATCCCATTACCAATGCTACTGCTACAAATAACTTTTTCATATTGCTTCAATTTTAATAGTTAGTTAAGTAAGTTTCTACGCTAACAGTAAATCAAATAGAATGCCAAAATGCAGTGTAAAGCTTAAAGGTCTGGTAATCAGACGAGGATAAAAAATAGCTGAAATTCCGTAATCTGCTAAATGGGTAATTAATCCTCATCGTAATGTGGAGATTTTGTACAATTCTACAAAGTTAAAACAAACGTAAATGGTTGATAAATAAATGTTTATGATTTCTATATAAAAAGAGGTATATATAAAATCAATCAGATTATTTTAGTTAAATAAGATATTGCCTGAAAACTTTTTTCTCTTTTATTTGTTATAAATATACAGAAAAAAATCACTATCTTTTTTAATTAATAATCTATGAACATAATCAAATTTGTGTCCGTAGCTTTGTGGAGCATGTGTATGCTTTTTCTAAGCTGCAAGAAGGAGAATCCATCTTTGAATGAAACTCCCGCAACTGTAGAAATTTTCGTATGCAATTCAAAAGGGAAGCCTTTGGAAAATAAAACAGTTGGTTTATACGATGAGAATCGTTATAAAGATTTTCAGAAAGATCATACCGTAAAGCCATTGGCCGAGGTCATTACCAATCAAAAAGGAATAGCTCATTTTGTGTTGGAAAGTCGTCCATGGTTTGTGAAAGGAACATCTGCTGAGCTGATGTTTGTGGTGCAGGAATTGCAGGATGCCTCAAATTATAAATGGTGGAGTAGAGGAGGAATAGTTACGCTTGGGAAAGTGCATTCCTTTAAAATAAACACATAGCGAAAAAGTAAATTTGGGCAAAGCGTAGCGAATTAGCTGATAGAGCGTTCGTTACGCTTTGTTTTTCTATGGGGCAGAGCCAACGAAATACCACCTCGAAGCCAAACGGTGCAGAAGTTCAGTTACCACCTCGTTACTCCCGTAACGGATGCAGATTTCTTGCTAAAAGGTTCTTTTTCTGCGTTTTGTGTTGATTTACATAGCTGTCGGTAACTCACTAAGAACTAATTTTGTAACCAAAAAAAGGAGTGAGTTATGCGAAGTACATTCAAGGTATTATTTTACGTGAAGAAAGGCAGCGAGAAGCCGAACGGCAACCTGCCTCTGATGTGCCGTATCACGGTGGACGGCGAGATTAAACAGTTCAGTTGCAAGATGGACGTTCCCCCACGCTTGTGGGATGTGAAGAACAGCCGTGCTTCGGGCAAGAGCGTCGAAGCGCAGAGAATCAACCTTGCAGTAGATAAAATCCGTGTGGAGGTAAACCGCCGCTATCAAGAGTTAATGCAGACGGACGGTTATGTTACCGCCGCCAAACTCAAAGACGCCTATCTCGGTATCGGCATCAAGCAAGAAACCTTGTTAAAGCTATTCGAGCAGCACAACGCCGAATTTGAGAAGAAGTCGGGCACAGCAGGGCGCAGGGTACATTTACCCGTTATCGGACGGTCTGCAACCATATTCGGGAGTTTTTGCCCCATACCTACAAGAGAGAGGATATTCCGTTAAAGGAACTCAACCTTACGTTTATCAACGACTTCGAGTATTTTTTGCGCACGGAGAAGAAATGCCGCACCAATACCGTGTGGGGCTACATGATTATGTTGAAACACATAGTTTCCATTGCGAGGAACGACGGGCGTTTGCCGTTCAATCCCTTTGCCGGATATATCAACTCTCCCGAAAACGTGGACAGGGGCTACCTCACCCAAACGGAGATACAGACGCTCATGAACGCACCCATGAAGAACGCCACCCATGAACTTGTACGGGACTTGTTTGTCTTTTCTGTGTTCACGGGTTTGGCGTATTCAGACGTGAAGAACCTCACCACCGACCGCCTGCAAACATTCTTCGACGGCAATCTTTGGATAATCACCCGAAGAAAGAAGACCAACACCGAATCGAACATCCGTCTTTTGGACGTTCCCAAACGTATCATAGAGAAATACAAGGGGCTGGCTCGGGACGGTCATGTTTTCCCCGTTCCGAGTAACGGCAGTTGTAACAAAATACTCAAAGATATAGGCAGACAATGCGGCTTCAAGGTGCGTTTGACCTATCACGTTGCACGCCACACGAACGCCACGACCGTACTTTTGTCGCACGGCGTACCCATCGAAACGGTGAGCCGCCTTTTGGGACACACGGACATAAAAACCACCCAAATTTACGCCAAAATCACCGCCCAGAAGATAAGCCAAGACATGGAAACCCTGTCGCACAAGTTGGAGGATATGGAGAAGAATATCTGCCGAGCCATCTAATTAAAAACAGAATACCGATGAAAGAAGAAAGGAATATTATCACGATGGACGGGCAGGGCAATATCTTCCTGCCGAGCGATATAGGTGCAACCGCCATGACCGAGTGGGAAATCTGCGAACTGTTCGGGGTTATCGCCCCGACGGTTCGGGCAGGGATAAAGGCACTCTGCAAAAGCGAAGTTTTGAATATATATGATATAAAGCGCATTATCCGCATATCGGACAGATACAGCGCGGAGGTTTACAACCTCGAAACGATAGTCGCCCTTGCTTTCCGTATCGAATCGTTCGGGGCGGCGAAAGTCCGCAGGGCATTATTGGAAAGGATTATACACGGGCGAAAAGAGAAAACGACGGTATTCGTGTCGGTTGTTTCGGACGGCAAGCCCAACAGCCGTTGGAAAGCATGATGATATATCAACATACCAACATGCAAATCTATCACTATGGTGATATATATTGCAGGTTCTATTCCTCTTTTCAGAGGAAAGCGGAGCAATCATTTCCGTTTACAAAGGCAAAGCAAGCACGGGGCTTTATGTCGGCTAAAAGGTCGGGCGGCTGCGCCGTTTCCCGATAAATCTTCCTCTCGCTTCGCTGCGAGCGTATTTATCGGGAAAACCTTGTATCCGACCGCCCCATGCAAAAGAGCCTTTGAAAACGGAAACGACCGCCCACATCCACCGACCGAAAGGGAAAAAATTAGGTGGGGTTATATGGGTAAGCAGGTGGTAGGAACAGCCACCGCAGAAAGGCAGACGGACGGCACGCCGCAGGGTATTTACGGAGAAAATACCGTAGCTTATTAGGAATTTCCGAGCCGCAATACTACGTATCGCTGAAAATTCCCCAATAGCAGGGCAAGCCCCTCTGCACACCCCATCGGACGCATTTGCCGCCCCCGAAGATACAAAAAATCATTGTTTCACAAGCCAAAAAAGAAAGGAAGAATATATGGGTTTCGTAGTTTTACACATGGAAAAGGCGCACGGCAGCGACAGCGGAACGACCGCACATATCGAGCGTTTCATCATACCGAAGAACGCCGACCCCACACGCACACACCTAAACCGCAGACTCATCGAATACCCCGACGGGGTGAAAGACCGTTCGGCGGCTATACAGCAGAGATTAGAAGAAGCGGGGCTGACACGCAAAATCGGAAGCAACCAAGTACGGGCTATCCGCATCAACGTATCGGGAACGCACGAGGACATGAAGCGGATAGAAGAAGAGGGGCGTTTGGACGAGTGGTGCGCCGACAATCTGAAATACTTCGCCGACACGTTCGGAAAGGAGAACATCGTGGCGGCTCACCTGCACAGGGACGAGGAAACACCGCATATACACGTTACGCTCGCCCCCATCGTCAAGGGAGAGCGAAAGCGCAGGAAAAGGGAGGAACAGACGAAAAAGCGATACCGCAAGAAACCGACCGACACCGTGAGGCTGTGCGCAGACGATATTATGACACGGCTGAAATTGAAGTCCTACCAAGATACCTATGCCGTGGCGATGGCGAAATACGGGTTGCAAAGGGGCATAGACGGCTCGAAGGCTCGCCACAAGTCCACGCAGCAGTATTATCGGGATATACAGAAACTCGCCGACAACCTCAAAGCGGAAGTGGTGGATTTGCAACAGCAGAAAGAAACGGCACGGGAAGAACTAAGACGGGCGAAAAAAGAAATACAGACCGAGAAGCTGAAAGGGGCAGCAACCACCGCAGCCGCCAACATCGCCGAGAGTGTCGGTTCTCTTTTCGGCAGCAACAAGGTCAAGACATTGGAAAAGAGAACATCGCCCTGCATAGGGAGGTAGCCGACCACGAGGAAACCATCGAAGCCCTGCAAGACAGAATACAGAACATGCAGGCAGACCACAGCCGACAGATGGCAGAAGTAGAACGGAAGTACCGCAGGGAGATAGCGGACAAGGAAACGAAGCACAAGGAGGAAATATCTTTCTTGAAAACGGTAATCGCAAGGGCGGCGGCATGGTTTCCCTATTTCCGTGAAATGCTCCGTATCGAAAACCTATGCCGCCTTGTGGGATTCGATGAAAGGCAAACCGCAACGCTCGTCAAGGGAAAGCCGTTGGAGTATGCAGGGGAACTTTACTCGGAGGAACACGGACGGAAATTCACGACCGAAAAGGCAGGGTTTCAAGTCGTGAAAGACCCCACGGACGGGACGAGACTGGTTCTTGCCATTGACCGAAAGCCCATTGCCGAGTGGTTCAAGGAACAGTTCGAGAAGTTAAGGCAGAACATACGCCGACCTATACAACCGCAAAAAAAAGGTAGGGGAATGAAGATATAACCGTTTTATCTTGCTGGAAAACAATAAAAAAGTGCTGTTCATAATGCCTTATGAATGGCACTTTTTATATATTTGCACACAAAATAAGGATAGAGCAAATAAAAGTAAATACAGAATCGTAAAATTTGATAGATATGAAAACTCAAAAATTAGAAATACTGATATTATTTCTCTGTATATTCGGCTTTATAGGTTGTGATAACAAAGATGAAGAGGGTGAGAAAGTGACAGACTACAAGGAATATTCTTTAACCATTGCATCAAAGAAGATACCCGGTGTTTGTTGGTCAGACGGATTTAATTATTTGTCTGATGTATATGCCGTAAAGAAAGAAAATGCCCAAGAATGGGAGAGCCTTGGAGTCATTGATGAATTTGAGTTTGAGAAAGGATATGAATATAAGGTAAAAATCAGTGAAACAAATTATTTGGATTATAGCATGGGAAATCCCGCATGGACGGAATATGAACTACTTGAAATAATATCTAAAGATAGGAAAGATTCAGAAAATTTGCCTTTACATTTTATCCCTAAATCATACTATGAGAATGTACAGCTTCCTAAATACAGATATGTAGTAGATGCAGATAATAATCAAAAACTTATTGAAGAAGAATTGAAAAAAAAATCTTTTATTCCTTTGGATTTTCATTATATGCTTTGGCGGAGCGAAGACAATTCCTAAGATGTATTGCAATAAAAGACGATAATAATACATTGGGACCGTGTATTATAAAAACGAAAACAAAGCCCCGGAAGAAATGCCAGAATCTTACAAATTACTTCCTCCAGAAGGAAATGTGTTTGGTTATGGGAAATGGACTTTTTTAGATGAACATGGAAATGAAACGAATTATCTTTCATTTGATGTGTTTATGGGTCGTTCTGCTAAATCAAGAAACGTAGATTTAACCCCCGATGTAGCTTATCTTTATAAAGACCTTTCTGAATACTACAAAAATAAATATCCGCAAGCCGGAGTGAAAACAGTTGTGGTTTCTTATGCCATTTCTATTAAATAACATAAAATCTTCAGCGAGCATCAATCATCCTAATTATAGTCAAACAGAATTGGTTTGAGAGGGATTTAAATCGTAATTTGTTGATAATCAATTCTTTTTTTGTGTAAAATTCTCAAAATAACGCAGTTTGACTATATCATTGCAACTATTATAAGAATCTATTAAAATGAGAACTATAGAATTAAGCACAAAAAAACGTATGAAAAGAATAAATCTGACCGTTTTGTTGTTAAGCGGTGTCTGTTTGTTATGCCAACCCCTTCAAGCCCAGCAGAGCATTGATGCTTGTGACGGTCGTACTTATAAAGTAGGCGACACGCTCCGTATTGGCGAACCATTGCTTCGGGCTATCTATTTATAAAGCAGATAAACGCCGATAATAAATTCGACAAGTTGAATCCGAAAAACTCAACCGGACGGACTGCCGTCATTACCGACATACCTGCTTACCAGCCCAAACTCTATCAACAGTTCGGCATTTACCAACAGCCGGAAACGCCCCAAATAGTCTTTGCCGAACAGGGCGATTTCAAGATTGGCGTATATCTAAACATGGCTTTAACCAAAGGAAACATCATGTCCGGACATCATGTTTCCCATATGGATGGAGCTGTCGACCTTACCCCGGCTATCTTGTTCGCCTACACACATAAACTTTACGGCAAACCTATCGACACAGCATCAGTCGAGACCTATGCCTCTCTCTCTGCTCCCCAACAGTATGCAGAAGCAGCCAATGACCCGTTTGCATTGGAAGAACTTCGTACAACATATCGGAAAGAACTGGAACAAGCTGTGGCAAATGCAGATTTCAATAAGGTTTTCCGTATCAAATGTTTGTCGGAACTCCAAATGTACGACATCAATCAACAGCGTTTCCCGCTTTCGGGCTTAACGTGTGTCAATGTGGAAACCAAGCAGAACAGAGAATTATCCCAACAAGGTTATTGCTTATGGGGAAGTTGTGCCTTTCATTTCACTAACGCTCCGTCATTTGCCACCCTACCTTGCAAAAAAACATTGCCCAAGGCATTTATACTATGCGTAAAATGACCTCGGCGACCTTGCCACCAACAGCTACCCTATACGTATATGTGCGCATCCTCCAACAGCCAGTATCACTTCCTGATAAACGTACCATGGTGATGTGTCCCGGAACATCATTCGATTTCGAGTGGTCAACACTCCGTAAAGCATACGGTCAAAAAGCTTTGAACATGGAAATTATACAAACGGACGGTTATTATAATGTCTTCCCTTATAACATACAAGAAGTGACATACAATTATCTTGGTACACAAACGCTACCTAAAAAGAACAATAAATAGTAATATGAAACTAAAAAACATCATTCAGACTACATTGCTAACAATCGTCTTGACATCATGTTATACATCCAGTCGAATAAGTAAATTCAGCTCTGAAAATATAAATTTGGGCATAGATAAAAATCTTTTCATAAAAAGATATGGAAAGCCTTTTAATAAGGAAATATCCTATACACAAGACAATCAAGAGAAAGAAAAACTCTTCTATAAAGAAGAATTAAACAAAGGTACATGGTATATTATAACAACAGCTTTTACTTTTATTGATGATAAACTTATAAAGCAAGAGGTTGTAAAAGAAGAAAGGACTTTTCAAAAATGTGATTGTAATAAATAAGCTATGCCTCCGGTGGGATAACTCGCTGGGGGCTTCTTACATTTTCTGTTTTTTTCAATCAATTTTATAAAATTGCCGTCACAGTTCGTACTTTCGGAAAAAGATATTATATTTGCAAATGAAAGAGTTATTTGACAGCATAGCAATGTAAAACGCTGAAAATTGCACGGTTGCTAACTCGTTACCGCTACTTCTCAAATAATTCGCTAAGAGTTTATTCTTCAATCGGTTAAGTCAAACCGAGAAAAATCTAAAATAGAAGTCGTTCATCAAGATGGTGCAGAGGGAGATGAAACAACGGAAGAAAAACCCGGTGAAGATGCCGGTGAGAATGTAGAATCTCCTTTTGTGATAGAAAATGGAATATTAACCGGTATAAAAGATCCTTCTTTGACTCAGGTTGTACTCCCGGCAGAAGTGAAAAGTATCGCTTCTGGAGCTTTCTGGAACTCTCATATCGAATCTTTAGTGCTTAATGAGGGATTGGAGTCTATAGAGCTTCAAGCGTTCTCTGGAAGCCAGAAATTGGCCTCTGTCGCGTTTCCCGCTTCTTTAAAGGAGATAGGTGGACATGCGTTTGAAGATTGTGTGGCTTTGACAGAAGTTGACCTGTCTAAAACGGCTCTGCAGGAAATCAGTTCCGATGCTTTTCGTGAAACAGGATTGAAAAAGGTTGCTTTTCCTGCTTCATTGAAAAAATAGGTTCGCAGGCCTTTTTAGGTACACATCTGGAAGAGGTTGTATTTTCTGCAGAATTGCAGGAGATAGATGACGAAGCTTTCACTGGAGTGGCGGAATTAACGTCTGTAACTCTTTCGAATAATATACAGCGAATAGGTTATCGGGCTTTCAGTGACTGTGAACAATTAAATAAAGTTGCCTATGTGGGTGAAATGAAAACAGCTGATTGTATGGTAGAAATAGGAGCGTTTCAGAATTGTACGTCTTTGACTTCCTTTACATTTCCTCAAAGTCTTTCTGAAGTGCCAAGGATGGACTTTTGTAGGTTGCAGAAAGTTGAAAGAAATAACCCTTCCTAAATCGGTGAAGAAAGTGGGAGACCAGGCGTTAAGAACAAACTCTACTGTAGAAACAATTACTTTTGAGGGAGAAGAAGCTCCGGAACTTACAGGTAATCCATTTCCATTTAAGGAGAGTATACTGAAAATAATGGTTCCTTCAGGTAAATCGGAGGCCTATAAAGCGAAATGGGACTCTTATGAGAGCTATCATTCCAAGATAGAAGAAAAGTCCTGAATAAGTCATATTAAAAAAATTACAGCGTGTACGAACTCACCAGGAAATTCGTACACGCTGTTGTTTTTTAATACGAAGCACTGGCTTTGATACCTGCTTCTTCTACGAGTCTTGCTATGCGGTCTAATTCTTCCTTTGTCGCTTTTTTAAGCTTTTGGTCGGGAGTTTCCCTATCGATGGTATAAATCATTACCTGGCGGGGATTTATTTGCTTGACTACTTCCAGCCAGGGAAGTACGTATTTATCGGAGGTGTTATCCACATCTTTTCCGTCTTCCGTGGTACCTTTCATGAAAATAGTCTGAATAATCAGGTTCCCTTTGAATGCTTTCAGGCCTTCAATGATGTTTTCCACCTCATAGTGTCCGGTAGGGCGGTCCACTGTCCGGATGTAGTCCATGTCCACGGTATCCAGTTTCAGAATATTGTTGTCCACTTTGTTGAGTGCGGCAAACACTTTCGGGTTGTGGATAAGGGTAGCGTTGCTTAGTACGCTGACTTTGGCATTGGGGAAATATTTGTCGCGCAGGGCCAGTGTATCCTCAATAATCTCTGGAAAATAAGGGTTGGCGGTCGGCTCTCCGTTGCCGGCAAAAGTCAGTACGTCTGGAAAAGGACCGTTTTCTTTCATCTCAGCCAGACGCTTTTCGAGTGCTTCACGTACGGCTTCACGTGTCTGTACCTTTTGTTTGGGGCGGAAATCTTTGTTGTATCCACACTCGCAATAGATGCAGTCGAATGTACAGAATTTACCGTCTCCCGGAAGCAGGTTGATTCCGAGGGATACGCCAAGTCGGCGGCTATGGACGGGGCCGAATATAGGGGCCGGATAAATAATGGTTGACATAAGCGTTACAAATTATCTTCCTCTTACAATTTTTTTGATGTCATTCAGTTTGTTCAGGGCTTCCAGCGGTGTCAGGTTGTTTACATCCAAGTTTAGAATCTCATCCTTATCTGGCAGAGTACGGGGTCATCCAACTGGAAGAAACTGAGCTGTATTCCGTCGGATGCAGCCTGTTTGCTGGGCTGTCCTTTGGCTGAAATACCTTCCTGTCGGTTTTCCGCTTCCAGCTGGTGCAATATTTCGTCGGCACGTTTGACAATAGACTTCGGCATACCGGCCATCTTGGCTACGTGGATACCAAAGGAGTGTGCACTTCCGCCTCTTTCCAGCTTGCGAAGGAAAATGACTTTGTTGTCCACTTCTTTGACTGATACGTTTGTAATTTTTTATGCGTTTGAACTGAGCTTCCATGTCGTTCAGTTCATGGTAGTGCGTTGCAAAAAGGGTACGTGCGCGGGCTTTCTTATGTTCATGAATATGTTCCACGATAGCCCATGCAATGGAATACCGTCGTAGGTGGAAGTTCCTCTTCCCAATTCATCAAAAAGTACCAGGCTTCTCGGAGAAATGTTGTTGAGGATATTGGCTGCCTCGTTCATTTCGACCATGAACGTAGATTCTCCTACTGAAATGTTGTCGCTGGCACCTACACGGGTAAAGATTTTATCTACAAGGCCAATGTGTGCACTTTCGGCAGGGACAAAGCACCCAATCTGCGCCATCAGGGTGATGAGGCAGTCTGTCGGAGCAAAGCCGACTTACCGGCCATGTTCGGTCCGGTGATAATAATGATTTGCTGCTCTTCCGTGTCGAGATACACATCGTTGGCGATGTACTTTTCTCCTGGCGGCAATTGTTTCTCAATAACCGGATGACGTCCCTGACGAATGTCAAGCACATCATCATCCACCACATTCGGACGGATGTATTTATTGGCGCGAGCACGTTGGCAAACGACAGCAGGCAGTCCAGACGTGCTATCTGTGTGGCATTGATCTGGATGGCAGGTATAAATTCGGCCAGTTCACAAACCAGTTCGTTGTATAACTTGGTTTCCAGAATCAGAATCTTGTCTTCTGCTCCCAGAATCTTTTCTTCGTATTCTTTCAGTTCCTGGGTAATATAACGTTCCGCATTGACCAGTGTCTGCTTACGAATCCATTCTGCAGGAACTTTATCCTTGTGGGTGTTACGTACTTCGATATAATATCCGAATACGTTGTTATAGGCAATCTTCAGGCTGGGAATGCCGGTCAGTTCGCTTTCTCTCTGCTGTATTTGCAACAGGTATCTTTTCCGGAATACGCAATTTTACGAAGCTCATCCAGTTCGGCATTTACTCCGTCGGCAATCACACCTCCTTTGTTGACCAGCAGAGGAGGGTCATTCTGAATTTCTTTGGCTATTTTATCACGAATGGATGCGCAAAGATTGAGTTGCTCACCGATACGGCGCAAGCTCTCGTTATCTGCATTCAGGCAGGCATTTTTGATGGGCTCAATAGCTTGTAAGGCCGTTTTCAGCTGTACGACTTCTCGAGGAGAAATACGTCCCACGGCAGCTTTGGAACAAATACGCTCCAAATCGCCAATCAGATGAAGTTTCTCTTCGACGAATTCCTTGAATTCCGGCTCCCGGAAAAAGAATTCCACCACATCCAGACGTTCGTTGATAGGTTTGATTTCTTTCAACGGGAATACAATCCAGCGTTTCAGCATTCTGGCTCCCATCGGGCTGATGGTGTGGTCGATAATATCCAGCAGGCAGGTACCGCCTTCATTCATGCTGCCTACAAGTTCCAGACTGCGTACCGTAAATTTATCCAGGCGTACGAAGCGGTCCTCTTCAATGCGTGACAAAGAAGTGATGTGTCCAATCTGGTAGTGCTGGGTCATGTCAAGATACTGCAGGATGGCTCCGGAAGCAATGATGCCGTTATGAAGATTTTCCACTCCGAAACCTTTGAGGTTTTTGGTTTCGAAATGCTTCAGTAACTTTTCCTTTGCAGACGTTTCATTGAATACCCAGTCTTCCAGTTCGAACGTAAAGAATTTGCTGCCGAAGTTTCCTTCGAACATGGGTTTCTTTCCGCGTTCAAAAAGCACTTCTTTGGGCGCAAAATTATTCAATAGTTTGTCGATATAGTCAGTAGGTCCTTCGGCGGTAAGAAATTCACCGGTAGAAATATCCAGGAAAGATATACCACAAGCTGTTTTTCCGAAATACACGGCAGCCAGGAAGTTGTTTTCCTTGTAAGAAAGCACATTGTCGTTGATAGCTACTCCCGGTGTGACCAGTTCCGTAATTCCGCGTTTGACAAGCTTTTTAGTTGTCTTCGGATCTTCCAGCTGGTCGCAGATAGCGACTCTTCGTCCTGCACGAATCAGTTTAGGCAGGTAAGTATCGAGTGCATGATGGGGGAACCCCGCCATCTCCACCGTTTTGCTTTGACCGTTGGCACGTTTTGTCAAGGTGATTCCTAAAATCTCAGCAGCTGCTACAGCATCTTCCGAGTAAGTTTCATAAAAGTCGCCACACCTGAATAGCATGATGGCATCCGGGTGTTTTGCTTTCAAGTCGAAATATTGCTTCATCATCGGGGTCAGTACAACCTCATTGTCTTTTGCCACGGTTCAGTCCTTTCTTTTTTAGTTAATGATATTCCTTGCAAAGATACTTTAAAAGGCCGAGATAGGAAAAGATATTTTGAGAGGATAGGATTTTAATTCGGTTTAAAAAATAAAAAAAGGGGAAAGGTGGGAAGAGGAAAAATATTTAGCTTTGCAGAAACTAAATATGAATGGAATATGAAGGAAATTAGTGTGTCTGAATTGCAGGACAATATGTTTGATGCCATTGGCAAAGAGTGGATGCTGGTGACGGCCGGTACGCAGGAAAAGTTTAACATGATGACCGCCAGCTGGGGAGGAACCGGTATTTTATGGGGAAAACCAGTTGCTTTCATCTTTATTCGTCCGGAACGTTATACATACGAGTTTATTGAAGAAGGAGATAAGCTGACCTTGTCTTTTTTAGGAGAAGAGCATAAAGAGGTACATAAAATCTGTGGTTCCAAATCAGGCCGGGATATGGATAAAGTAGCTGCTTCAGGCTTGAAACCTTATGTAATGGAAGATGGAACCATTTCGTACGAACAGGCACGTCTGGTTTTGGTGTGCAAGAAATTATATGCAGACATGATTCAGGAGGATAAGTTTGTGGATAAGCTGTTAATAAACCGTTGGTATGGTGAAGGGCATGGTAATTTACATAAGATGTATATTCTTGAAATACAACATGTTTATGTGAAATAATAGTTTATAAACAGGTTGTGAATAATAAAAAACCGCTTTATGAGAAATTTACTCATAAAGCGGTTTTTATTATTAGAAAAATAAGACTTACTCTTCCGTATCTTCAGGTGTGTCCGAAGCATCTTTTTTACTTGGAAGAATGCCTAAAATCTTCTGTTTCTCTTCCAGGTGACTGGCGTACAGTCCGTCGATGATACCGTCGGCAAGTCCGATTACAGGTACATAAATATGCGTAGCATGAATAATGTCTGCAATGGTCAGGAATATATTGCCAGCCGGAACGATTACGTCAGCCCGGTCGGGTTTGAGCTGGTATTTTTCCATTCGTTCTTCTACAGATAGCTTGTTCAGGCTTTCATGCAGTTTGTGCAGCACTTCCACCGTAATTCGCTGCTTTTTCTTGTCTTTCTTTTCGGCCAGACGATAAAGTTTGTTGATGTTTCCACCCGAACCGATGATGTTCGTACCGGGGTAAGAAATAGCCAGTTCCTGCATATCCTTTTTCAACCGTTCCCATTCAGTTTCCTTTACGGCATTGTTCAGAATACGTACTGTACCGATGTTGTACGAACGGCTGCATACGAGTTCTCCTTGTGAAAGCAAGTTGATTTCGGTACTACCTCCACCTACATCCACATACATATAGTTTCCGTTACGGTCTTCCATGCATTCAATGTGGTTGTTGTATATCATCTTGGCTTCTTCCTGTCCGTCAATGATTTCAATGCGGATTCCCGTTTTCTTTTTGATGCGTTTGATAATATCTTTTCCGTTCTTTGCATCACGCATGGCAGAGGTGGCACATGCACGGTAGTCTTCCACATCGTAGATTTTCATCAGGTGATGGAACACTTTCATCAGACGGAGCATGTTCTTTTCCTTGGTTTCGGAAATTTTTCCTATCGCAAATACGTCAAATCCCAGACGCAGAGGGACACGCAAAAGAAGCACTTTTGAAAAGAAAACCTTTCCTTGTTCGTCTTCTTCTACACATTTGATGAGCAATCTCACTGCATTCGAACCAATATCAATGGCTCCATAGTACGTCTTGCAGTCTTTTAGCATATTGTCCATAATATCACATTTAAGTTATTGTTCATTTTCGGCCAGGTAATAATTGTAGAGTGCTTCCTGCGAGCGGAAAGGAGCTTCTTCCGTTTCTTCACTCCAGAACAGATTGTCGCCTGCACCGTCTACTATACGTCCCTGCAGGGTATCCTTCAGGCCGTATTCTACAATGCGTTTCATTTCTCCCTTGATGGCTGAATCGTAGACCGGAGTAATCACTTCAATGCGGTGATCCAGGTTGCGAGGCATCCAGTCGGCAGAACCTAAGTATATCTTTTCTTCTCCTCCGTTGGCGAAGATGAAAATGCGTGAATGTTCCAGATAGCGGTCGATGATGCCATGAATTCGGATGTGTGTGCTGACATCGGGTACATTGGTAATCAGCGAACAGTTGCCACGTACTACCAGGTCAATATCTACGCCTGCTTCCGAAGCTTCATACAGTTTTTCCACCATAATCGGGTCGGTGATGTGATTGATCTTTATCTTGATGTAAGCAGGTTTTCCGGCTTTCTTGTTCTTTATTTCGTTGTTGATTAGTGTCACAAACTTGTTTTTCATCTCATTAGGTGAAACAAGCAGTTCTTTGAATCGTATCTGAGTGTAAGGACGCTCAATGAATTCGAACACCTGATTTACATCCTTCACGATTTTGGGATAAGCTGTCATCAACATGCAGTCTGTGTACATCTTGGCGTTTCCTTCGTGGAAGTTTCCGGTACTGATACAAGCAATATCCGGTCCACTTTTCATCTCAATGTGTGTAATCTTGGAGTGAACTTTCAAGCCTTCTACACCGAAAATCACCTTGATGCCGGCATCCTGCATTTTCTTTGACCAGTTGATGTTGGATGCTTCATCAAAACGAGCCAGCAATTCAATGACTACGGTTACCTTCTTTCCGTTACGGGCTGCTCCGATAAGGGCCTTTACAACCTTTGATTCCTTTGCCAAACGGTAGAGCGTAATTTTAATGCTGGTTACCTGTTTGCTGACAGCTGCTTCCTGAAGCACACGGATGAAGGAGTCGAAATTATGATAAGGCACATGGATAAAGCGGTCTTTTTCCTGAATCTTTTTCAACAGACTCTCTGGTCCGTCAAGTTCTTTTTTCAGGATAGGAGGCCATTTCGGATATTTCAAGTTGCTGTGTCCACAGTCCGGAAATTTCATTAAGTCCTTGTGGTTCTGGTAACGTCCACTTTCAATTACCGTGTCCAGGCTGTCGAGTTCAAGTTTTTTCAACACCCTTTCAACAGGTCTTTCGGCATGTTGTTATCATAGATTACACGGAGAGGTTCTCCTTTTTTACGGCTCTTTACCCCTTTTGAAATCTTTTGAAGTGTACCGGTGCGCAAGTCGTTGTCAATTTCCATTTCTGCGTCGCGGGTAAACTTAAAGGCATAGGCTTCGTATTTGTCATATCCCAGTCCTTCGAATACCAGTGGAAGACAGCAGCGGATGACGTCGTCCAGATACATCAGGTAACTTTTGTTTTCATGATCCGGTAGTTGCACAAAACGTCCGCAAATATTTACCGGAAGTTCCAGAAAAGCATAGTCCGCCATCGGCTTGTTGCCGTTCTTGCTTACCTTTACGGCCAGGTAGATATTTTCATCGTTTTCGTAATCCAATAACTTAACGGCTGAGAACCATACGGGCACAATAAGTCCATTCAGCTTTTCTTTATAGAAAGACTGGATGAACTGTAGCTGTTCGGGAGTAACTTCCGAATTGGATACAAGATAGATATTTTCTTTTTTCAGATCCTCTGTCACAGTGCTTACAGCTTCTTCGTAATCCTTTACGTAACGTGCGTTCAGTTTTCCGATTTGCTTAAGCAGTTTTTTGGCTTTTTCTCTTTCCTTGGCAGCCGATTTATCCATGCATTCCGCAATGCGGCTTTGAGAAGCTACTCTGACACGGAAAAACTCATCCAAGTTGTTGGAATAGATGCCAAGAAAGGCCATTCGTTCCAGCAATGGCACATGACTTCGGGTTGCTTCCTGCAGGATTCTGCGGTTAAAGTACATCCAACTGATGTCTCTTTCCAAATAAGGCTTTTCTTTTTTTCTATTTCTTGTTACCATAAAATCACTTTTTTTGCAAAGAAAATGATTTTATGTTACAATATGATTTCAGAACGATTATTTAGATTTTTTTACACAAACTCCTCTACCAGATACATTCCTTGCAGGGTATTTTGCGGAGCAAATCGCTCTATTTCATTCAATATGATGTATTCTGCCGATTTCACCCATTCCACAAACAGACGGTTGGGTTTGTAGTTTTGAGAGAAACGCAGTAAGTTACTCAAGTTAAAATTGTGATCGATGATGCCTGCTCCGTTCTGCATGGCATCGAAAGCATTACACTCTTGTTCAATATGTGCCGGTACCATCAGGATGGGTTTTCCTAAATACATGGCTTCGCATACCGATTCGAATCCTGCCGTGCTGGCGTATGCTTTGCAACCTGCCATCTGGCGAAGAAACTCTATATCGTCAAGCTGGTAGAAAGAAAGCGTGGAATCTATTTTTTTCACAGGTTCTTCTTCCCAGTGGTCCCAGAAAAAGCGGAGAGGAGTATCCGGATGTTTTTTATGCCAGTTCAGAATATTTTCAGAGAATCCCGCATTCAGCATATATCCATGGATGTAATCACCTGGTTTGCTTTCCTGAAGCAGTACATCTTGTCGCAATAAAGGAGGAACCACACTGATGTGCTGATGATTGTCTTCCGGCATGGAGCGGAAGGAGAGGGCCAGTTTTTGTGAGGAACCTAATGCAGTCAGTCGCGTAAAGAAATTCAGGAAAAACAGGTGCATTTGTTCTTTTTGGGTAATTTGAATTGGTTGTGAAGGAACAGGTACTGATGGCCGATACAGATTTGAGGTACTGCCGGACGGAAAAAGAAATAAGTCAATCCTGTTAATAATTCATAGAAGTTGATGACCAGTTCGGCACCGGTTTCTTTGATATGTCGGTTAATATAGCATATACTTTCTGCATATTCCGGCACTTTTAACAAGTTATATAAGATGCTTCGTGTCAGGTTTACCCGTTTGTTGGCATGGGTAGGCAGGAAATTCGGCTGATAAACTGTTTGACAGGCGCCTGAATGTTCCGGATAAAAAATCCTGGAAGTCGTCTGGATTCACTTTTTCCGACGAGTACTTCTACCACTTCGTGTCCGTTGCTTCTAAGCAGTTTCTCCATCGAGATGGCTTGCGTGAGGTGTCCTCTTCCTTCTCCCTGAACGATAAATAAGATTTTCATGATGCGATAGGTATTAGCGGTATGACATTGTTTTCTTCAGGCTTCGGAGTCTGCTGTTCCAATTCGGTGTAATAGATTACTTTCCATTCCCCATTTTCATCTTCAGTAAGTGCCGACATGGTTTCTACCCAGTCGCCTGAGTTCAGGTAGTGTATTTCGTCCATCATTCGGTTCTCCGGGTGATGGATATGGCCGCAGATAACTCCTTCGCACTGGCGGTTTCTGGCGAAGTCTACCAATACGTTTTCAAAATCAGAAATATAGGATACGGCAGATTTTACTTTCTGCTTGATGGCCTGTGAAAGTGAATAATAAGGTTTTCCTTTTCTTACGCGATAGCGTTGTACTGGCTGTTGAGCCACAGCAGGAGCGTATAGCCTATATCTCCCAGTTTGGCCAGCCATTTCATGCTGGTAGTTACCTTATCGAACACGTCGCCATGTGTTACGAAATAATGCTTTCCATTGCTTTCCAGTATGTAATCTTTTGTAATGGTCAGGTTGGCGAATTGAAGGGGAGCAAGATTGTCAAGAAAATCGTCATGATTGCCACGTACATAAATGATTTCCGTACCGTGTTTTTCCATCATTTTCATGATGATTTTAAAAAAGTGCGTGTGTTCCGCTTTCCATTTGCTGATGCCGGATTTCTGCAGATGCCATCCGTCTATGATGTCACCGTTCAGAATCAGTCGTCCGCAGTCTACTCTACTAAGAAAATCACTGATTTGGTTTACTTTCGAATGGGTAGTTCCCAAATGAATGTCCGACACCACAATGGTCCGGTAATAAGGTCTTTCTTTCATGCTTCATGTTTTTCTTAACGCTGTACAAAAGAAGGGAATGTATATTACAAGGGTATGACTGTCAAATGAATAACTTGTTTCAACAGGCGAGGAGACGGAGCAAGAAGAAAGCCATTCCTGCGTCCCACAGAAATGGCTTTTGAGAAATGACTAAATATCGGCAATTTACTTACAATGTGCGTTTTTTCAATATAGTATCAGGCTATATCTTCCATGTAGAAAATAGAATTGAATTCATTGTAGAATTCTTCTGCCGCGGTTTCCAGGTTTTCCAGCGCTTCTTCTTCGGTTTCACCGTATGCAAAGCATTGTTCATGATTGCACAGGTAAGCGTAATATTCACCGTCGGGCGTACATTCTACTACATATTTGTCTGCAACTGTTTCCATAATAATCTCCTTTTTTAAAGTCTGCCCAAAGGTCCGTGTTTTTTATTACAGAAAAGTTGCTATGTAGTTACGTTTACATGAAGTTACGTGTCTGTATTACAAGTTACAAAATAATGAAACGAAGAAAGGTACGCTGAGGTTAATCAGAATACCATGCAGGATGGCCAGCGGAATGGCATCTTTTCCGGAGTATTTGGTGATGGCGGCCAGCAGAATGTCGGAAGAGCCGATGCCTGCCGCCGAGATGGGAGCCAGACGTCCGAAATGTTTCCGGATGAAAGGTGCACCGACCAGTGCGGTCATTTCACGGAAGATATTGGCCAGCAAGGCAATTGTTCCTAATTCCGTGGCTACTTGCAGTCCCATGCTCGGTGTCTTGAGCTGTGTGATGAGGACTGATGAAATGGAATAATACGCAAATCCGCTGCCTACAGCCATGCAGTCGAATACACTCCACTGGCTCAGAATAAAGCCGGCGATGGCAGAGAAAAGAAACGTACCTGATACTGTGGCAATGGGGACGAGCAGCATCTTGAAATTAAATTGCGCGACAAATCCTTTTAAATCTTGATTACCTCCTAAGTTCATTCCTAACAGGAGCATCAATACATAAAGTACTTTTACTGACATTTCATGAATGTCGAATCCGATGGTATAAAAATAGCCGATGAGGCATCCCATCAGGAAAAATATCAGAATCAAAAGACTACCCTTCACGGTTTGCTCCTTTCTTAAAGAAAAAGTGAGACACAAGTAGAGCGGCTACAGAGCTTCCCAACAGACTCAGCATGGAGATGATGGCTGCCTGTTGGCAGAAATAACTCAGGTTGCCAATGATAAGTTTATTTGTTCCGATAGACAGTCCCAAAATAAAAAGTAACAGACAAACTACGATTTGTATAAGTACGGGTATCTTATGAATGCTTTGTTTACGGCGCAAAGGATAGCCTATAAGGACTCCTACAGCCATTATAGAAATAAAAGTGAACATGAAAAATTGTTGATTATAAAATGAAACATAGAAAGTTTTTCTCTCGCCAGGAACCCTTTCTAAGGCACGTTTGTAAAGTTAAATGACCGGATAGACCAGATAATTTTCATACTATACTTTCAAATTATAAGTTTTTGTGTGGGTGAAATCGTGCGCGAAGGTACGACTTTTTCCTGAAAGTCAGAAATTTTATGCAATAAAAACTTTATGTATGATAAATAGCTAATATTATACGTGTTATTGTTTTAAATTATTGCTTTTTGTATGGTTTTAAATTGGTAGAAATAAGAATGAAAGTATAATTATATATGCCTTATTCTGATTGAGAACCTAGAAAAATCTCTATTTTACTATTAAAGTCGTTTCTTCTTCTGTTAAATTGAAACCAAACTAAGGAAAGTAGGATATAAAGTGCTTTTGTGTGAAATCTATGTTCCTGAGTTGAAAACATGAAGGTGATAGATATTATATGAAAATCACTTACATCTTTTATCTGCTGTATTATTTCAGATGTATGCGAAGATCTTGTTTGTATCAAATTATAATAAAATCAGGATATTAAGATGGATTTTGTTTGTTTTTTATATTAAATAACTAAATTTGTTTTTAGTGATTTTCATTTTCTTATCTATTATTTTAAATCGTATTACAGATGGAAACAAAGCAGAAATTTTTGCAGTTACAATTTTGTACGCTGCTTGTAGTGTGTACGTTATTGCCCGATTTGGGGTCATTAGTGGGGTCATTAATTGGTATGCCAGACTTTGACATTCCGGTGTTCTGTTGCCAAATTATTGGAATTGTGGGAGGTGGATTAGCACTTTATTCGTTTTATAAGACATTGGGGAAAGAATTACCTGTACCTTTCCTGGGGCTTGCAGGTGGTGGACTTTTTATTGCTTTACTGACTTTGATTCCTAATACACCTATGTGGCTGGATTATGTGAGTCTGATAGCTTTATTGATAGCTGTATTTATGGCTAAAGGAAGTCTTGGTATTCAATGGAATAATCAGGGAAGTCAAGGGGCTTATTTTATCTTGTTAGCTATTTTGCTGCACGTGTATGACAGTATTGGAGATAATACATTGACAGCTATAGCTGCTTTGTTAGGATTGATTCTTTATCTGGTAGGACTGGGTAAGTTAAAAGCAAATCTTGATGCAGATGGAGCTAAGGGAGCTTCTCGTTTGAAAATTGCTGTAATCTTAGGAATTGTAGCTGTGGTATTTGGTTGGATTCCATTATTGGGAGGCATTATTGCCGGCATTTTGCTGATAATTGGTTTCATTTTCGAGTTCTTAGGATACGGCTCAATGAAACAGTCGGCTTCATTAGGAGCAGATGGTCAGAAAGGAGCTGGTTATTTGCGTAACAGTATGATTGTTTTATTGGTGGGAGCTTTTATTGACCTGTTTCCTTTAACAGGACTTATAGTGGGACTTATTTCATTGGTAGCACTTTGGCTTGTATTTAAAGGCTGGAATCTTATCCTTTTAGGAATGGAGGTTGAAAAGGAAGCTGAAATTGAAAATTGATAAATATTTAGATAGAAAAAGAAAAGCCCTAAGAGATTCTCTTAGGGCTTTTCTTTGATTGGTTGTTGGACTACCAGGATTCGAACCTGGACAAACAGAACCAAAACCTGTTGTGCTACCATTACACCATAGTCCAAACTTCTTGGTGTTTTCCTCAGAAAACGCTGCAAAGATAAGCGTTTTTATGAATACCTTCCAAATAATTTCTGACTTTTTTTCTGTTTCTGACGGGAATCCTTACCTTTGTTTGCAAAACAACTTAGCTTATGATGAAAAAAACATTGTGCACATTGTTGCTGGGGACTACTTTTGCACATGCTATGGCGGTTACTCCGCTATGGATGCGTGATGTACGTATTTCTCCAGACGGAAAAGAAATTGTATTTTGTTATAAGGGCGACATTTACAAAGTGTCTGCAAGGGTGGAGAAGCAGTACAGCTGACTACACAAGATTCGTATGAGTCGTCACCGGTGTGGTCGCCTGACGGTAAACAGATTGCTTTTGCCAGCGATCGTTTTGGAAATACAGATGTGTTTGTTATGCCGGCTAATGGAGGTTCTGCCCGCAGACTGACTACGAATTCTGCTTCGGAAATTCCTTCTGCGTTTACACCGGACGGAAAGTTTATTGTATTTTCTGCAAGCATTCAGGACCCTGCCAGCAGTGCATTGTTCCCGACTTCTGCCATGACAGAACTGTATAAGGTTCCTGCCGAGGGTGGAAAAACGGAACAAATTCTGGGTACTCCTGCCGAAATGGTTTGTTTCAATGCGGCAGGCGATAAGTTCCTGTATCAGGACCGGAAAGGATTTGAAGATGAATGGCGTAAACATCATACTTCTTCTATCACACGTGATGTATGGATGTACGACAGGGCATCGGGCAAGCATACCAATCTGACCAAGCGGGCAGGAGAGGACCGTAATCCGGTGCTTTCGTCGGATGGCAAGGAGGTTTTCTTCTTGAGTGAACGCAACAAAGGCTCGTTTAACGTCTATTCTTTCCCGCTGGATAATCCGGAACAGGTAAAACCGCTGACTTCATTCTCTACACATCCGGTGCGCTTCCTTTCTTTGGGAGGTGACGGTACGCTGTGCTATACCTATAATGGAGAAATTTATACGCAGAAACAAGGCGGAAAGCCAAGTAAGGTGAATGTGTCACTGACACGGGATGACCAGGAAATTCCGGTTACATTGAGCTATACTCGGGGGGCATCGGAAGCGGTAGCTTCGCCCGACGGTAAGCAGGTGGCTTTCATTGTACGTGGAGAGGTGTTCGTGACTTCTGTGGAATATGGTACTACCAAACAGATTACGCACACACCTGAAGCAGAAGAAGGACTTTCTTTCGGGGCAGACAACCGTACACTGGTATATGCCAGCGAACGCGATGGGAACTGGCAGCTTTATAAGGCGGAAATTGAACGGAAAGAGGATTTGAATTTCCCGAATGCGACATTGATAAAAGAAGAAGTACTGTTGCCTTCGAAGACTGTGGAACGGATGTATCCTAAGTTCTCACCCGATGGCAAGGAAGTGGCTTTTATTGAGGACCGTATCCGCCTGAAAGTGCTGAATTTGGAAACAAATAAGGTACGTCAGATTACCGATGGAAGCACATGGTATGAATTGAGTGGAGGGTTTAATTATGCCTGGTCGCCCGACGGCAAATGGTTTACACTAGAATTTATTGGAAACAAGCATGATCCTTACACGGACATTGCCTTGGTCAGTGCAGACGGAAAGGGAGAGTTAGTCAACCTGACGAACAGTGGTTATACAAGCAGTTCTCCGAAGTGGACAATGGACGGTAATGCCATTTTGTTTACTACAGAGCGTTACGGTATGCGAAATCACGCTTCATGGGGTTCACTGGACGATGTGATGATGGTTTTTGTCAATCAGGATGCCTACGACAAGTTCCGCATGAGCAAGGAGGATTATGAACTCCAGAAGGAACTGGAAAAAGAACAGGAAAAAGCTGCGGACAAGAAAGACGGAAAGAAAGAAGATAAAAAAGAAGATAAGAAAGAGGAAGCCGACAAAGTGAAAGACATCGTGGTGGAACTGGAGGGCATTCAGGACCGCATCGTACGTCTGACTCCGAATTCATCGAGCATCGCTTCGGCCATTCTTTCAAAGGATGGAGAAGTTTGTATTATCTGTCGGCTTTTGAGCGTGGATTTGATATGTGGAAGATGGATTTGCGCAAACGGGAAATCAAATTGTTACACAAGATGGGTTCCGGCTGGGCCGATATGGAAATGGATAAGGAAGGAAAAAATCTTTTCGTATTAGGTTCAGGCTCCATGCAGAAAATGGATTTGGGCGGTGAGAAGTTGAAGCTATTTCTTATCGTGCAGAAATGAAGATGGATTTGGCTGCCGAACGTGCTTATATGTATGATAATATGTGCCGTGAGGAACAGAAGCGTTTTTATGAGGTGAATATGCACGGGGTAGACTGGAAGGCTATGACCGCTAATTATCGTCGTTTCCTGCCGCATATCAATAATAAGTATGATTATGCGGAAATGCTGAGTGAATTGCTGGGTGAACTGAACGTATCGCATACAGGTGGCCGTTATCGTCCGGGAGCAAAAGAAGCAACTGCCAGCTTGGGATTGCTTTATGACTGGAATTATACCGGAAAAGGCATGAAAGTGGACGAAGTGGTGGAAAAAGGTCCGTTCGACCGGAAAACGACACGGGTAAAACCGGGTGTGGTGATTGAAAAGATTGACGGTCAGCCGTAGATGCCGATTTCTCTGCTTTGCTGAACGGAAAGGCAGGCAAGAAGATATTGGTTTCATTCTACGATGCACAATCAAAAGAACGCTGGGATGAGGTGGTGAAGCCTATCAGCGGGGGAACGCTGAGCAGTCTGCTGTATGAACGTTGGGTAAAACAGCGTGCGGCAGATGTGGATAAATGGTCAAATGGCCGTTTGGGCTATGTACATATCGAATCAATGGACGACGGCAGCTTCCGTACGGTATATTCCGATATTTTGGGTAAATACAACAACCGCGAAGGTATTGTGATTGATACCCGTTTCAACGGAGGAGGTCGTTTGCATGAAGATATTGAAGTGCTGTTCAGTGGTCAGAAGTATTTGACACAGGTGATTCGTGGTCGTGAAGCATGCGACATGCCGAGCCGTCGCTGGAACAAGCCTTCTATCATGGTACAGTGCGAAGCCAATTATTCCAATGCACACGGCACACCGTGGTGTATAAACATCGCCAGATGGGTAAGCTGGTAGGTGCTCCGGTACCTGGAACCATGACCAGCGTAAACTGGGTACGGATGCAAGACCCGGATTTGATTTACGGTATTCCTGTGATTGGTTATCGTCTGCCGGACGGAAGCTACCTGGAAAACAAAGAGCTGGAGCCGGATGTATATGTGTTGAACGCGCCTGAAACAGTAGTGAAAGGAGAGGATACACAGTTGAAGGCTGCGGTAGATGAACTGCTTAAAGAGCTGGATGCAAAGAAATAAGTGCTGAAATATCCGGAAGGATTGCTTTCCGGACATATCCTAAAGTACCGGTTGATTCACAAGGAGTCAGCCGGTATTTTTTGCTCTCAGGCTTTATTTTCTGAGGTGATTTCCATCTCCTGCCAGTACTTCTTTGGCAGTACTCCAGTACTTCCTTGAAAGTACTAAAGTACTGCTTAGGGAGTACTGCAGTACTGGCCTGAAAGTACTGGCAACTTGACCCTTGCTGTTGGATAAAGGGTTATGGACGGAACTGTAAGACATAAGAAAGGCTGCCCCAAATTGAATTGAGACAGCCTTCCGGTATTTTTTCTAAAAGAATTTACTTGGCAATTACCAGATAATAGTTTTTCTTTCCGCGCTGTACGAGCAGGTATTTTTCATCCAGCAAGTCGGCTGTGGTAATTTCCTGGTCAAATGCAGCCAGTTTTTCTTTGTTCAAAGAAACGCCGCCGCCCTGAACCAGCTTACGCATCTCACCTTTTGATGGGAAGATAGCAGCCTTTTCAGTGAATAAATCTACCGCTTTGATACCGGCTTCAATATCCGATTTGGCTACTTCAAACTGAGGAACGCCTTCGAATACAGAAAGCAGGGTATCTTCATCCAGTTTCTTCAATGCTTCAGAAGTAGCGTTTCCAAACAGGATGCCAGAAGCTTCTACAGCAGCGTTGTAGTCAGCTTCAGAGTGAACCATGATAGTTACTTCCTTAGCCAGACGTTTCTGGAGTACACGCAAGTGAGGAGCCTGTTCGTGTTCTGCAATCAGGCCTTCTATTTCTTCTTTGCTCAGTGAAGTGAATATCTTGATATAACGCTTAGCGTCTTCGTCGCTTACATTCAGCCAGAATTGATAGAACTTGTAAGGAGAGGTATATCGTGCGTCCAGCCAGATATTTCCTGATTCTGTCTTACCAAATTTACCACCGTCGGCCTTTGTAATCAGCGGACAAGTCAGGGCAAATACTTCACCTCCGTTGGTACGGCGGATTAATTCTGCTCCCGTGGTGATGTTTCCCCACTGGTCAGAACCACCCAGCTGAAGCTTACAGTTTTTGGTTTCATACAGATGCAGGAAATCGTATCCTTGTAACAGCTGATAAGTAAATTCAGTGAATGAAAGACCGTCGCGTGCTTCTCCGTTCAGACGTTTCTGACTGATTCCTTTGCCATCATGTAGTTCACGGTGATGTGTTTTCCTACGGTGCGGGCAAAATCCAGGAAAGAGAAGTCTTTCATCCAGTCGTAGTTGTTTACCAGTTCTGCACGGTTAGGGGCATCCGATTCGAAATCGAGGAATTTGCCCAACTGCTTCTTGATACACTCCTGATTGTGGCGCAGTGTTTCCTCATCCAGCAAGTTACGTTCCTGTGACTTACCTGAAGGGTCTCCAATCATACCGGTTGCACCTCCTACCAGAGCCAGCGGTTTGTGGCCGCAACGCTGGAAATGACGCAACATCATCACGCCACACAAGTGGCCGATATGCAACGAGTCAGCTGTAGGGTCAATACCCAGGTAAGCTGTCACCATTTCCTTCTCCAGCAATTCTTCTGTGCCCGGCATCATGGTATGTACCATTCCACGCCATCTTAGTTCATCTACAAAATTCATCGAATGAAATTCTTAGTTTAACATATTTATTTAATAATACAGAAGCAAAAGTACGACACTTTATCTGAATAACCAATTTTTAGCGATTAAAAAAGAGACGGTTAGCATTTTCTTTGATATTTTCAACCAAGCTGTCAAAAGAGGTTCCGCGTAGTGAGGCTACTTGACGATAGAAGCTCGGAAAGTCTGTGTCTGCTTCATCGCTTTCCAATAATAATCTGTCTGCAGGGACGATGGACAATGCTTTTTCCTGGTATTTTTTTCCGAAAGAGAGATAAAATCCGTGTCGTATCAGGTCGGTGGCAAGTTCTTTTTTACCTCGGAAACCATGGATAATCCAGGCTTGTGCGGGGTGATATTTCTTGTGCAAGGCAAACAGCTCTTCAGTGGCTTTTACGGAATGTATCACTAAGGGAGATGATATGTCTCTGATAACTCTATCGCTTTCCTGAAAGCTTGTATTTGCAAGTCGAAAGGGGTATCGCATACTTTGTCCAGCCCGGCTTCTCCCAGTGCGACTATTCGCGAATCACTTTGGATAGTCTGTACCAGCCAATCTATTTGTGACTGAATGTTTTCTTCCGTGAGATACCACGGATGCAGGCTGACGGAGATAAATGGAGCTTGCAGGTAAGAAGAAGCCGTTTTCTCGTCCATACGGCAGCTCACGATGGCAGTGGTCTGTGGTTGGGGCAAATGATGTGTGTGTGCGTCGAAAAAGAGAGTGTCAATCATGTGAAAACAGGCTTTTAAGGAACCGGATCATATCCCGAACCTCCCCAAGGGTGGCAACGAAGAATGCGTCGTATGGCTAAGTAAAGCCCTTTGAAAGGTCCGTGCTTTTGTATCGCTTCTATGGCATATTGAGAGCAAGTCGGAGTGAATCGACAGGAGGGAGGCGTAAAGGGTGAAATGCAGTTCCGGTAAAAATAAATGGGAAGCAGGAGCAGAAAAGAAAGTAGCTTTTTCATGCCAGACGTTCTGCGGTAAGTTGCAACAGTTTAACCACCTTAGCTTCCACATCGGCCGATTCATGCAACTCATTGTCGAGCCAGATAAAGGCAATGGCAATTTTCCGTCCTGAGTCTTTTAACGCATCCAGCAGGATGTGTTTGTTTTTACGGTAGGCCTCACGTACCTGACGTTTTACACGATTGCGTTTGACGGCCCGCTTGAATCTTTTTTTGGGTACGCTAATCAGGATAGTGGCTGCAGGTAGATTCTCTCCCTCTACCGGCATGTATACGATACGCAACGGAAAAGCAGGTAGTGATTTGCTGCCTCCTGTAAACAGTCTTTCAATCAGAATCCGGCTGTTCAGTCGTTCTACTTTCGGTAGGGTTAATTTTAGAGAATCGGTCATAGAGGGGTATATAATGAAACAAAGCGAAGTAATGAGAAAATGGATTGCTTCGCTTTGTTTGTCAGAATTATTTTTTATTTGTTGTGTTCGCGGATAAACATATCCAACGCTGCCGGCATGGAAGGAGCTGCACTTGAAGGAGCTTCCAAATCAAGACGCAAGCCTGCATCTTTTACGGCTTTAGCAGTAGTCGGTCCGAAGCTTCCGATAGCAATGTCTTTCTGTTCGAAATTCGGGAAGTTCTTCATCAGCGACTGAATACCTGCCGGACTGAAGAATATCAGCATGTCGTAGTTGAATTCTTCTTCTGGAGTGAAATCGTTGCTGACAGTACGGTACATTACAGCTTCCGTGTGCTGGATGTGGTTCTTGTCGAGCAAGTCTTTTACTTCGTCATTGTGTACATCCGACATCGGAATAAGTATTTTTCCGTATTATGCTTGATAATTTGCGGAAGCAGGTCAGCAAACTTTCCAGTAGCACCGAAGAATACTTTACGCTTACGGTATTGAACGTATTTCTGAATATACAGAGCGATAGTTTCCGAAGTACAGAAATATTTCATTGTTTCCGGAATTGTTACGCGCAACTCTGCACACAGGCTAAAGAAGTGATCGATAGCATGGCGTGAAGTAAACACAACGGCTGTATGATCTAAGATAGAAACCTTCTGCTGTCTGAATTCTTTAGCTGACAAACTTTCTACTTTAATAAACGGGCGAAAATCTATCTTCACTCCGTACTTCTCAGCAATGTCAAAATAAGGGGACTTTTCAGTCGTCGGTTTTGGCTGAGAAACGAGGACTTTCTTTATTTTCAACGTTACTAAAATTTTAAAATCAAAATGTTATTTATATATATCAATCCTTTCCAGAGGAAAAGTAAGGGTATGATTTCGAGGGTGCAAAAGTACAGAATTAAATGTAAAATGCCATGAAAATGATTAAAAAAGTTCCTAATACACTTATAAAATAACAATATTTTGAAAGATATTACTGCTGTGAGTACGAAGGTTTTAGAAAAGTGAAAGTCTAAATTGAAATAAACGACGAGCAGTGACAAAGGAAATAAGACAAGGGAAATACCGGAGAGCAGATCAAAATAGGCAGAAATCCAGGCTTTATTTTTTCTTTGTCAAAGAAAATCCAGTTGATAAATTGATATAAAAGGGCTTTTCCTGTCACTGTCAATAGTACGCAGAATATGTAGATAAATAGAATGGCATAGTGCGAAACTATTTGGAACAGAAATGGGTCGGTTTTAGAGAAAAAATCATATACAAATAATCCGGCGGATATGCAGCTTATACTTCCTAAGCTCAGGGTGTAGCGGATGTTGAAATTAGAAGTGTCGTCAAAAAGCCCCGCTCTTTCTTTGTGGCGGAAAAAACTTTTGATATGTTGATAGAGGTATTTTTTTCCCGTTTTTCAGGCGTATACGGCCAGGAAAAAGCAAAGAAATACAATTCCGGTAACCGCAAAGTCATTTCGTAACTGATAAGGAATGGGTTCTCCTGCCATACCGTTTGTACACGGTGTTTCCTTACAATGCTGCAGTGCACTGTCTATCTGCTCTACGTGCTGGTTGTAGAGTTCTTGAATCTGTGAGAAACCGGTATGGCAAAACTTGTTCATATTGCGGCAAATTTACGAATTTCTTTGCTCCAGTGAGGGATGGTATATAATAAATTTACAGCTTCTTCGGGAGTTTGTGCCACGTGCCAGATATTTCCGTGTTCTTTTCGCATGAAGTTCTGGGAAATAGCTTGTTGAAGCATTTCTAACAGAGGGTTATAAAATCCGTTGGTATTCAGTATGACGATGGGTTTCAGGTACAGTCCGAGCTGTTTCCAGGTAATGATTTCCAGCAGCTCTTCCAGTGTACCGCATCCTCCGGGCAGGGCAATGACTCCGTCGGACAAATCGGCCATAAGTTGTTTGCGTTCGTGCATGCTTTCTGTCTCTATCAGTCGGGTCAGTCCTTTGTGGTGCCAGCCTTGTTCCACCATGAACCGGGGAATGATACCGGTTACGGTTCCTCCGGCAGCAAGAGCTGCGTCACTGATGCGGCACATCAGTCCCAGGCATCCGGCTCCGTTAATAAGGTTGATATGTTTTTGTGCAAGAATTTTTCCAAGCTCTTCGGCTGCTTCGAAATAAATAGGGTCTATTTTGGTGCTGGAAGCACTGTATACGCATATATTTTTGATATCGTTCATGGTCTTTTTTAGTTTTTGCAAAGATAGGTAAAGGTGAGTGCAATGCCAAGCCAAAAGCTTGCTTTTGAGCGTAAGTATTTCCGAACTGCATCCTATCTTCGAGGATTCAAAGATAGGTAAGTGCATAGCCAAACCGTTATGCCAACAAAAAGGGCCTGACCATCTTCTGATGTATCAAGCCCTCTGTATAGTTAGTGGAAGGTTTCAGCTTATTTCAGTCCGAAAGCTTCTTTCACTTTGTCTACATAATCCAGTTTCTCCCAAGTGAAGAGTTCCACTTCTACGTCTTTGTTGCCTTCGTAAGCCGATTCGAAATGTTTGGTAACGATTTGCGGTTCGCGGCCCATGTGTCCGTAAGCAGCTGTTTCGCTATAAATCGGGTTGCGCAGTTTCAAGCGTTCTTCAATGGCACGCGGACGCATATCGAAGATTTCATCCACTTTCTTAGCGATTTCTCCGTCGGTCAAAGCTACATTGCTACGTCCGTAAGTATTTACGTAGATATTGATCGGACGTGCCACTCCGATGGCGTATGAAACCTGTACCAATACTTCGTCTGCTACTCCGGCAGCTACCAGGTTCTTGGCAATGTGGCGTGCAGCGTATGCAGCACTACGGTCTACCTTGCTGGGGTCTTTTCCTGAGAAAGCACCACCTCCGTGAGCTCCGGCACCACCGTAAGTATCTACAATAATCTTACGGCCAGTCAGTCCGGTATCACCGTGAGGACCACCAATCACGAACTTACCTGTCGGGTTTACGTGGTATTTAATCTGGTCGTTGAACAAAGCCAGTACCTGCGGGTTGTGGATTTCTGCAATGACACGCGGCATCAGGATTTCAATAACGTCCTTGCGAATCTGTGCCAGCATTTCTTCATCTGCCTTCAATTGAGCTTCTTTTGAGTCATTTTCCGGCTGAATAAATTCATCGTGCTGAGTAGATACTACGATGGTATCAATACGTACCGGACGGCGGTTGTCATCGTATTCAATAGTTACCTGGCTCTTAGAGTCCGGACGAAGGTAAGTCATCACCTTTCCTTCACGACGGATGTCGGCCAATACCATCAGCAGCTTGTGTGCCAGGTCGAGCGACAGCGGCATGTAGTTTTCTGTTTCGTTGGTAGCATAACCGAACATCATACCCTGGTCACCTGCTCCCTGATTCATCGGGTCTTCGCGTTCTACTCCACGGTTGATGTCAGGACTCTGTTCGTGAATGGCAGAGAATACACCGCATGAATTACCTTCGAACATATATTCGCTCTTGGTATAGCCTATCTTATTAATTACTTCGCGTGCTACGCGCTGCAAATCAATATACGCTTTGGTTTTCACTTCTCCTGCCAGTACCACCTGTCCGGTAGTTACCAGAGTTTCGCAAGCTACTTTTGAACTGGGGTCGTAAGCCAACAGTTTGTCAAGCACAGCGTCCGAAATTTGATCGGCCACTTTGTCGGGGTGTCCTTCAGACACCGATTCGGATGTGAATAAGTATCCCATTGTTGTGGTAAATTAAAATTGTTAATGGTTTGTTTTTATCCGTGTACGGACAGAGTAGAGAAGTAATCTTCGGGGAAATAACAATGTGTTTTAGCATTTTTTTCCGTGGTTGCAAGCTACTCAAATCTTTCCACTTTTTATTTTCGCTGCAAAGATAGCGATATAAATTGGAATAATTACAATTTCAGTTTCTTTTTAACATAGCTTTAGGCTACTTGCCTGTTGGCAAATTATCCCTGATATAGTTCGGACAATGTTTTTTGCCGGGTGGGGTGGATTACGTTTCCCGCAATTTCGATTAGGGGTTTCATCACAAAATCTCTTTCCGTCATCAAGGGATGGGGAATCGTAAGCTCAGGTGTCTGGAGCACAAGATTGTCGTATAAAAGAATATCAATATCAATGAGCCGGTCGCTGTAGCTGCCGTTGACTGATTTCTTTGTCCTGCCCAGCTCTTTCTCTATTTCCTGCGTGATGTGCAGTATCTCAATAGGAGGGAGGTTGGTTTCCAGTCCGATTGCTGCATTGAGGAAACTGTGGTCTGATTCAAATCCCCAAGGGGCTGTTTCATAAAAAGAGGATAGGGAAACTTGCTTCCCTATCCTTTCCTGTAGTTTATAGATGGCGGTACGTAAATTAGCTTCTTTATCGCCAAGGTTTGTACCTAATCCCAGATAAACTGTTGCCATAGAGTGATGGTTTATTTATCCAGAATTAGCATGGCATCACCGTAAGTACCAAAACGGTAGTCTTCTTTCAGTGCGATGTTGTAAGCTCCATAATCAGTTCGTATCCTCCGTAAGCACATACAAGCATCAGCATGGTAGAAAGCGGCATGTGGAAATTGCTTACCATGGCGTTGGCTACTGAGAAGTCGTAAGGAGGGAAAATAAATTTGTTGGTCCATCCTTCGAATTCTTTCAAATGGCCGTCTGTACCCACTGCTGTTTCAATGGCACGCATCACGGTAGTACCTATGGCACATACCTTGTTGCCTCTGTCTTTGGCTTCGTTGACGATGCGGCAGGCTTCTGCGTTGACGAACATCTGTTCAGAATCCATTTTGTGTTTGGTCAAATCTTCCACGTCGATGTCGCGGAAGTTACCCAATCCGGCATGCATGGTAATGAAAGAGAAGTCAATGCCTTTGATTTCCATACGTTTCATAAGTTCACGGCTGAAGTGGAGACCGGCTGCCGGCACGGTAACGGCTCCTTCATTTTTGGCGTAGATAGTCTGGAAACGTTCTTCGTCTTCCGGTTCTGCCGGACGATGGATGAAAGGAGGCAATGGAGGTTCTCCCAAGGCATACAAAGCCTTCTTGAATTCATCATGAGGACCGTCGTACAAAAAGCGGAGTGTACGTCCGCGAGAAGTCGTATTGTCAATTACTTCGGCCACCATGGAGTCATCGTCGCCGAAATACAACTTGTTACCGATACGGATTTTACGGGCAGGGTCTACCAGCACATCCCACAAACGCAGTTCTTCGTTCAACTCACGGAGCAGGAATACTTCAATGCGGGCACCCGTTTTTTCCTTGTTACCATACAAACGAGCAGGAAAGACTTTGGTATCGTTAAAGATAAACACGTCTTTGTCGTCGAAATAGTTCAGTATATCCTTGAAATTGACATGTTCAATTTCTCCGGTTGACTTGTGAATTACCATCAGGCGGGATTCATCTCTGTATTTAGCCGGATAAAGAGCGATTTTTTCTTCCGGCAATTTGAATTTGAATTGTGACAGTTTCATCTTCTTCCTTTCTTTCCTTAATCGTTTATAACTTCTATTTCTTGCTGGTCGAGCCAGGCTTCAAAATCTTCCACTTTCATACAGTCTTCCAACTTTACTTCTCCTACCCGTGTACGTATCAGACCGGTCAGGTGGGCACCACTTTGCAGTGCCTGGCCAATGTCTCTGGCCAATGCCCGTATGTAAGTACCCTTGCTGCAGACTACCCGTATTTTAATTTCCGGCAGGTTGTATTCCAGCAACTCGATTTCATCGATGACCAGAATCTTGGGTTTCAGTTCTACTTCATCTCCTTTTCTTGCCAGGTCGTATGCACGCTTACCGTCAACTTTGCATGCGGAAAATGCCGGTGGTACCTGTTCAATGGTGCCGACAAACTTTTTTAATGTTTCCTCGACCATTTCTTTGGTGATATGGTCGGTAGGGTAAGTCGCGTCAATCTCCTTTTCCAGGTCGAATGAGGGAGTGGTTGCTCCCAGCTGGAGAGTGGCAATGTACTCTTTCGTATGATACTGGAACTCCTCAATACGCTTTGTGGCCTTTCCGGTACAGATAATCATCACTCCGGTGGCCAGCGGATCGAGCGTGCCGGCATGTCCTACTTTTATTTTCTTTACTCCTAATTTACGACTGATGTGGTATCGTATCTTATTCACCACGGCAAAAGAGGTCCATCGCAGTGGCTTGTCAAAATATAATACTTCTCCTTCTTTGAAATTCATTCTTTGGTTGTAAATTGTTGTTGAGACTGCTTATCCCAGCAGACTGCATGCAATTGTAATTACTCCGGCAATGGCGCAATATACGCCGAACCATATTAACTTTCCTTTCTTTACAATGTTGATCATCCATTTGCAAGCTACACAGCCTGATACAAAGGCAGCTAAAAAACCAATAATGAGTGCTCCCATACTGATTTCTGCATTAGCAGCTGAGGCATTCTTTACGATTTCCATTCCGGAAAGTAGTGCTTCTCCTAAAATAGGAGGAATAACCATCAGAAAGGAGAATTGTGCCAGTGTTTCCTTTTTGTTTCCTAAAATCAGTCCGGTAGCGATGGTGCTTCCTGAACGTGACAATCCCGGCATGACCGCACAGGCCTGTGCCAATCCGATGATGAATGCATCACGCAGGCTGATTTTTCTTTCTGCCGAGGTTTGGCGTAATAAGAAAAAGCCAGTAAAACGGCAGTCAGTAACAACATGCATCCTACAATCAGCAAACCGGAGCCGAAAATTTCTTCTACGTAATCTTTAAAGAACACTCCGACAATGCCGATAGGAATCATTGATACAAGAATATTGATGACATATCTGGTTTCGTCATTCATTTTCCATTTAAACAGTCCCCGGAAAATCCAGTCAATCTCTTTCCACAAGATAACCAGTGTACTTAGCACGGTGGCAATGTGAACTACTACGGTGAAAGTCAGATTTTCTTCGCCCTGAATGCCAAACAAAGCCGAACCGATAGCAAGGTGACCGCTGCTACTTACGGGGAGGTACTCTGTCAGTCCCTGCAGAATACCTAAAATTAAGGCTTCAAACCAACTCATTGCATTTATTCTTTAGTAATTGTTTCTTCTTTATCTTTCGGTTTTCTCAGGATACCATAAATCATGAAAATGAATCCCAAAAAGCAAACAACGGGAGCCACTTTGATGCGGCGTACACTGAAAATATCCGGTTCAAAGGCTGTTTCAGTAGAG
>ENA-OQHA01000094-OQHA01000094.1-human-gut-metagenome-genome-assembly--contig:-NODE-94-length-45397-cov-6.983654_pt1 | contig 45397 bp, 39 predicted proteins | sample MGYA00242558_ERZ504707 | MGnify/ENA primary metagenome ERZ504707 (study PRJEB26092, sample SAMD00036197) | human gut metagenome | host: Homo sapiens | study: EMG produced TPA metagenomics assembly of... | reverse complement strand
AGAAAATGGCAACCCACCAGCAGGCTTGTTCGTATCGTGCAGGCGGCGGACGCGAGCGCCAGGCCGGGGACGACGATGGCCAGGTTCCACAGGCTGGTGAGGAAGTCCAGCCTGCCGTCCGTGACGTCGCCGAGCAGGGACAGCAGGGCGTTGATGATGACGGCGGCCAGCGTCCACCACCAGAATTCACTGCGGGAGGCGCGTCCCCTGAACACCGTGTATTTCTGCCAGAAGCGGAGGAAGGCTTCGGAGAAGGGGCATCCGTAGTACGGCTTGTTCAGCGGCACCGCGCCGGTGGGGGCCGCGTACTGGTTGTAGGTGGGGGGAACCTGCCGTAGGCGGGGGACGGCTGGGCATAGGGATTGGCGTTCGGAGCGGACTGGCCGTAGGACTGGCCATACTCCTGCTGGCCATAGTTGGGTTGGCCATAGTTGGGTTGGCCGTAGATGGGCTGGCCGTAGGGTTGCTGCTGCGCCGCTGACGCCGGGGCGGCGAAACGACCATGATCCTGCCCCGCAGCGCCGCGGTGGGGGCTCCATATTCGGGCGTGCCTGAGTGGTGTTGGATGGGGTCGCCGTTGGGCGTGGGCGTGGGTGGTGCGGGCACGTTGCTGGGATCGGTCATTGATTCCCCTTTCATAAGACGATTGCGTCCCTCCATTCTCTCATTGAGCGGGCGCGGCGTTCAACATCCACGCCGAATGGTGTTCCGTCGGCGCTCTTCATCATTCCCATGCTGCAACTTGGCCGCTTGCCCATCCAAACGATGCTGCGATGCGGAACAGGAAACGATTGCGATCAGCGGAATGGTGGGTTCTCGTGGTGGTTGCAACATCTGATCTACCGCAAGGAGTATCAGGTGTTGCAACGTTCACTAGAACTCGCCACCCCGTCGCTTCGTACCTAAGGATAGCCGTTTCCTCACATTCCGACGAAGCGATCGAAGTATTGGCGGAACCGTTCGACGACTCGGCTCTTCATCAGCTCGTATGCGTTGCTCGGCGCGAAGCGTGACACAGGGGGCAGCATCGACACTATTCTGGTGCCGTCCGTGTCGACATAGCCTTCCTTGAAGCAGTCGATGATGAACTGCTCGGCCAGTCCCGTCTTCAGGTGCTCCTCGCTGACAATGCGCTCGAACTCCTCCTGCTTCTTGCGGACGATGTATTCCTTCCAGTCGCGCTGCACGTCCGTGCCTGAGGACAGGGACTCGACGAACGAGTCGATGAGGTCCTTTTTGCTGCGCAGGTCAGGCGAAGACATGATGGTGCGGCTGATGTCCGCGAGGATCGACTTGTCCTCCATATGCCCGTCATGGTATTTGGCTACGAGTTCGAGGATGTAATCGATGTTCACCTCGATCTGTTTTACCAGTCGGCTTCGAAGACAACGTCGTCGTTGATGATTTCCTTGTCGCTTCCTCATGCGAACGCCGCTGTTGGTAGAGGTCGATGTACAGGCTCTGGTAGTCCTGCAGGTCGCGCAGACTCAGCACATCATCATTGGAGAAATCGTCGAAAGCCTGCAGGATGTTGCGCAGCCGCAGGATCGAGCCGAATAGGGTGAGGAAATCCTTCTGCGCCTGTTCTCCGACGATTTCCTCGCCCAAGGGGAACCGCTTGAGCAGCTGCGAGACCTTCTCGGTGTATGCAGCGAGATATTCCGCATATGGCTTAAGCACCACCGTGCCCTTGGCGTCCTTGTCCCCGAACAGAGCCAAGGCGTCATCCACCTCCTGCCGCAGATCACGGAAGCAGACGATGTTGCCGAAGGTCTTCACCGAGTTCAGGATGCGGTTGGTGCGGCTGAACGCCTGCATCAGGCCATGCTGCTTCAGGTTCTTGTCCACCCACAGGGTGTTGAGCGTCGTGGCGTCGAAGCCGGTAAGCAGCATGTTCACCACGATGGCCATATCCAGGTCGCGGTTCTTGAGCCTGAGGCACAGATCCTTGTAATAGTTCTCGAACTGGTCGGGTGCCGTGCTGAAGCTGCTGCCGAACATTCGGTTGTAATCGCAGATCGCGGCGTCGAGGAAATCCCGCGATGACTGGTCAAGGCCAGCGGTCTCGAAGTCCTCGTCATCAATGAAGCCCTGCTCGCCGGGATCGGCCTCGTTCGGCGCGAAACTGTAGATCAAGGCGATTTTCAACGGTTCCCCACCGCGCTCGGCCTGCTGGCGCTGGAACTCGGTGTAATACTGCTTGGCCATGCCGATGGAATCAGCCGCAAACAGCGAATTGAAGCCGCGGACGCGTCGTTCCTTGAGCATGTAACTGGATTGCCGCTTGGTTTTCTGGTCGAAATGGTCGAGCACATACGACGCGACCGCGCTCACGCGCCGCGGATCGCTCAGCGCCTTGGCTGCGTCGATGCCATACACCTGCTCATCCCTGACGTCTTCCTTACGGCGCACCGTATCCACGTAGCGATGCGGAACGGCAGCACGTTGCCGTCCTTGATCGCATCTACCACCGTGTATGAGTGCAGACAGTCGCCGAACGCCTGTCCGGTGGTGCGCAGGTCGGGGGAGCCACCGGTTTTCGCGTTCACGGCGAAGATGGGAGTACCGGTGAACCCGAACAGATGATAGTTCTTGAAATGCTTGGTGATGGCGGTATGCATCTCTCCGAACTGGCTGCGATGACATTCGTCGAAAATCAGCACCACATGCTGCGCGTAGACATAGTGCTTGGGATTGCCGCGGATAAATGAGGAAAGCTTCTGAATCGTGGTGACGATGATCTTCGCGTCGGGGCTGGCAAGCTGGTCGGCAAGCACTTGGTGCTCTTGTTGGAGTTGACCGCGCCCTTTTTGAAGCGTTCGTATTCCTTGATGGTCTGGTAGTCGAGGTCCTTGCGGTCCACGACGAACAGCACCTTGTCGACGCCGTCCATGTTGCTGGCGAGCTGCGCCGTCTTGAAGCTGGTCAGCGTCTTGCCGCTGCCTGTGGTATGCCACACGTATCCACCCGCCTCGGGCGTGCCGAGTTTCTTCGGATCGTATTCGCTGATGAGAATGCGGTTGAGGATGCGTTCAGTGGCCGCGATCTGGTACGGGCGCATCACCAGCAGGTCATGCTCGGCGGTGAACACGCAATATCGCGTCAGGATATTGAGCAATGCATGCCGGGCGAGGAAGGTTCTGGCGAAACCCGTCAGGTCGGCGATGACATGGTTGCGCCCGTCGGCCCACCAGCTGGTGAATTCGAAACTGTCGGAGCTCTTCTGCGAACGGCCTGTTGCGGGACGGCCCTCCATTTCATGGATGTGCTTGAAGCGCGTGGTGTTGCTGTAGTACTTGGTGTGCGTGCCGTTCGAGATGATGAAGATCTGGGCGTACTCATAGAGTCCCGATCCGGACCAGAAGCTGTCGCGCTGGTAACGGTTGATCTGGTTGAACGCCTCCTTGATCGCCACGCCCCGCCGCTTCAACTCGATCTGCACCAACGGCAGGCCATTGACCAGAAGCGTCACATCATACCGGGTCGGGTGGCTGCCACCCTCCTCCTCGAACTGGTGAAGCACCTGGAGGCGGTTGCTGTGAACATGCACCTTGTCGATGAGACGAATGTTCTTCGTCGTGCCATCGTCACGGTTCAGGATCTGGATGTTGTCTTCCTGGATCAGCCTGGTCTTGTCCTCGATGCCCGCCGTCGAAGAGGCGATGACCCCATGGAAGAAATGCGACCACTCATTGTCGGTGAACCGGACATCGTTCAGCTTCTCAAGCTGGGTGCGCAGGTTTGCGATAAGCTCGGACTCCGTATGCGCGGAAAGTCGTTCATAGCCCTGGGATTCGAGGATTCGCAGCAGCTCCTCCTCCAGATCCGCTTCGCTCTGGTACGCGGTCTCACGGCCGTGGTCAGGCTCGTATTCGGCCACCACGGTGCTTTCCGCGCCCTCAGCCACGAGCTTGTACGACTTGCCGCCATCCGGCAGATCCATATCCGACCGCTCCGTCATCATGGGCTCCTTCTTCATCCGTATTTATCCGCCATCCTACTCAAAGGAATTCGGATTCCGCAGCGCATATGGGATTCCTGAATCCTGCAGCTCATTCCCAATGCAGGGCCGTCTTGATTCCAGAGACGTATGCATCGTTCGCGTCGAGGAAGCCTCGTATCTCCGTGGCGTAGTCATCGCCGTCTTCTATATTCCGCACGAGGTACATGAGCGCAAGCAGCGAGGACGCCACGGACTTCTCGCCGTATTCGAAATCAGCGAACGCCGTTTTCATGTCACGCGTCATAGGCGACGGGATGACCATCTCCCGATGCCACAGCCTGGCATGATGCGAGCACAGATTACGCAGATAAACCATGGCGTGCACGACCTCCGAGGAAGTCCGCAGATTGGTGCGCAATCCGACCGATCTGTACAATTCCCTGAGCGCTTGGCATCCACGTGCAGGGAAAGCATTCGGGAAAGCGTATCGAACGGGAACGTCTCGACGGCCGCCCACACGGGCACCGGTCCGCCTTTGCGCCGGTAATGCCGCATGCATACCTCATTGGACATTCCCATCCATTTGCTCATGTTGCGCAGCAGATTGTCGCGCAACAGTTCGCCGCGTTTGCTGCGCACGCTCTGATAGGATTCGGGATCCATATACGTGTAGGCATTGCCGTCTGATGCCAGCAGGTACGCGAACCTCGAACGCAGGGTGAGTTCCACCTTCGCGGTGCCCTTGAGGATGATGTTGCGTAGTTCCTCGTCCATCGTGTAGGGAATGAGGAAGTCAACGTCCTGGGTGCCGGGCCTGTACCTGTTGTCGCCAACTGCCGGGTTGACTTGGAATGGGCGGAAATAGCCCGAGAGACGATAGTAATTGCAGTCAAAGAGTACTTGCCGCAGTCTTGTCTCATCCGTGATCGCCAAGCCGCGATCCGACATCAGAGCAATCATCTGGTCGATGGTCTTCGCGGGTTTGGATTCTGCCTCGATATGAGAAGAGCCCCCTGGTTTGAGCACTGTGAGTAGGCTTAGGGAGCTGCTGTTATCTGCCATGCTAGTCGTGTCCTCACATTTTGAAAAGTCTGCGGCGCGTCTCAACCATGCTATGCATTCCCATGGTCCTGCAGTCGATCATGAGCCGATCTGGCAGTTCCCACGGCGAGGCATCACGCGGCAAGCTCATCGAATGACAGCAAACGGTCGCGGTAATACTCGTACTGCTTGCGACGGGCCTCGATCTCCGCAGGCAAACCAGAGCTCAGGTCATTAGTGAGCTTGTCGAAGCGATCAAGAATGGAGATAATCATATCCTGCTCAGCCAAGGAGGGAATCCCCACCTTGATCTGCTTCATGACATTACTCATCAGTTTGGGATTTCCCATGCCGGTATTTACATACTGCTTAGCAGTCACATCTAAAACATATTTAAGATACTTGGCTCGCACGCGCGAATCTTTGATGCGTAAAAGTCCGCACACGTTAGTAATACTAAATTTTTCATCATGGTAAAAGACAGAGCCGGCATTAGCTCCATCTGTTGTCCAAGTGATGTATTCTCCGTCATAGTCGTAAGAATTAATAAAACCAAAACGGCCATTATTCGCAGTCTGAGATGAGTACACCGGATATGCGCCGCGGTGCTTTTCCAGATAGCCTTTGGACATGATCCGACCGCGATTGATATCGCATAGCTCTCCCACAGTGATGACTAGGACTCTCTCTCTATCGAATGTGAGGAGTTCATCACGGTAATGGGTATACTGCTTCCTCCGCGCCTCCAGCTCCGCCTCCAGCTCCGACTCCAGCGAGCTGAACGAATCTAAAATCCGAACGATTTCCTCCTGCACGGGCAATGGGGGAATCGGAAAACGATAACGTTTAAAACCTTCCATATCCACTGAGGCGAAACCACCAGCATGAACATTGGTCTTGCACCATTCGTCAAGTACATAACAGCAGTAATTGACGAATTCAGGTAGAAGACGATTCACATACTGAGTCTTTCTCGAAAGAACCGTGAACCTTTGATTGGTCAAAGCATCTACTTTTAGAAGCGCGTGCTCTCCAATGGTTGCACTTGTTGCAATCATCACGGAGTCCTTTGGAAATAATCTGCCACCTTTGATTCCAAGTTGACTCACATGCTGAATGGAGTCAAAGAGAATATGTCCATTAGCTCGAATGTCTTCCATACGAAACCATGGGACGGTCCCATTCGTCCAATACTCCAGTTTGGATTTGGATGGCGTATAGCCATTTTTCAAATCAAAGATCTCAGAAATACTATGAAATTCAACCCCGTCCGGGCAATATTCCACAATTAAATCATCAATCCTGCTCATTCTCGGCCTCCTCAACTTTCGAATATGCATAGAGATAGAACATGGCCCATAGGAACAAGTCTTCCATGGAATGCATCTTGTCGGATAGTGCGTCGCCCGGCATGCCGTAACGATTAGCAGCGGAGCTATCTTTCAACGCGTACAAAGCTAGATATCCGGCAATCATAGAGGCCAGTTGACATGCTTCGATCTCAGGGCAACCGGAGAAATTATATTCAACATGAAGGTGATGCAACGGACAGGTCTTTTTGTCCTCTTCCCTAAATGCAGCAACCAAGACGTCCGTTAAGTAATTTCCATATTCAAATTGCTTGTGAGGAATCGCTTCGGATGAATGGTGATCAATGGCATAGAACAGATATTTTCCGTTGTCATAGAAGATATCCCTATCCTTGGGAAAATGGTCCCGAACTATTGACCTAAGAACAGACAGACAGTGATCGTAGAAGAGATCGTCCTCATGAACGACAAGATCTAGCTGCAAGTATTTCAGAACCGTATTCTGGGTTTCTTCCGTCAGACAACAGAAATCACGGTACATCTGCCGCGAATAGTAAAGGAGGGGATTGTACATAGCGGCTATTGCACACAAGGGAATCAACTCCCTGTCCACGTAATAACGCGAAATAAACGATACGGCTGACGCTTTAACTTCCTGGACACGCCTGCGCTCGTCACGTTCGTCCCAAGCGCGCTCCATGGATGCTATCTTCTTGCTCTGTTTGTACTGAACGACCGCGATGACAATCGTCAGAACAAGCGAGGCAAGAGCTCCGATGAGACTAATCCAATCCGATACGTCCATCAGCTCTCCAAATCTGCGACTATGGCGTCAATCTGGGTGCGAAGTTCGTTCTCTCGCGCCACGATGTCGGCAATCTGCCGGTTGAGTTCGGCGATGTCGATCTTCTCTCTCGTGTCTTTGGGTTGCACGTAGCTGCTGACCGACAACACGTAATCGTTCTTACGGATGTCTTCAAGCGAGGCGACGGCGGAGAAATGCTCAACGGGTTCGCGTTTTACATAGGCGTCCATGATGGCGGCGATGTCGTCGGGTGAAGTTGGTTTTGGTTGCCGACGTGTACAAACCGTTCCGACGCGTCGATGAACAGCACGCTGTCGTCGTTCTTCGATTTCCTGAGCACGATGATGCAGGTGGCGATGGAAGTGCCGAAGAACAGGTTCGGCGGCAGTTGAATCACTGCGTCGATGAAGTTTTTCTCCAGCAGGTATTTGCGGATTTTCTGTTCCTTGCCGCCGCGGTAGAGCACACCGGGAAACTCGACGATGGCCGCGGTGCCGTCGGCCGCCAGCCAGGAGAGCATGTGCATGGTGAACGCCAGATCGGCCTTCGACTTCGGTGCAAGCACGCCGGCCGGGGCGAATCGCGGATCGTTGATCAGTGTGGGGTTGTCGTCGCCCTCCCACTTGGTGGAGTAGGGCGGGTTGGACACGATTACCTCGAACGGTTCGTCATCCCAGTGCTGTGGATTGATCAGCGTGTCACCGTAGGCAATGTTGAAATGGTCGTAGTTCACATCGTGCAGGAACATGTTGATGCGGCACAGGTTGTACGTGGTCAGGTTCTTCTCCTGGCCGAAAAACCCTTGCCGGACTTTATCCTTGCCCAGCACTTTGATGGATTGCAGCAGCAGGGATCCGGAACCGCACGCCGGGTCGTAGACCTTGTTCACTTCGCTCTTGCCGTGGGTGGCGATGCGGGTCAGCAGCTCGCTGACCTCCTGCGGTGTGAAGAACTCGCCACCGGACTTGCCGGCGTTCGCCGCGTACATGGTCATCAGATACTCATACGCGTCACCGAACGCATCAATTGTGTTGTCCGCAAAGCTCTCCGTGCCCAAGTCCAGATTACCGATGGCGTTGAGCACCTTCACCAATTTAGCGTTACGTTCCACCACGGTATCGCCGAGCTTGCGGCTGTTCAGGTCCAAATCGTCGAACAGGCCGCGCAGACTGGATTCCGAGCGGGAGCCGATGGCTGAACCCTCGATATTCTTGAACACCCGCTGCAGCGTCTCGTTCAGGTTCTCGTCCGCATCGGCACATCTGCGCACGTTGGCGAACAAGTCGGACGGAGGATGAAATAGCCCTTCTCCTCCACCATCGACTTACGCACCTGCTCGGCCGTGGCATCGTCCAGCTTGGCGTAGTCGAAATCCACATCGCCGGCCTGGTGCTCGTACCCGTTGAGGTAAGAGGTGATGTCTTCGGAGATGAACCTGTAGAACAGGAACCCCAACACATACTGCTTGAAGTCCCAACCGTCCACCGAGCCACGCAGCACATTGGCGATATTCCAAATCGCCTTATGCAATTCCGCGCGCTGCGCGCCGCTATTCGTCATGTCATGCCTTCTTTAAAATCGTAAAGTATAACCCCCAACGATACCAAGTGTGCAGGTTCACACACCGGTCGCGTTGTCTCAATGAAAGCGCGACGACTCCGCCGGGGTTGCGATACTGGCGGTTCGCCACGGAACACCGTCGCGTCCGATGCGCGCGGCACAATAGGGGACTATGACTGATGCTGAAAACACCAAACCCGAACTGCCCAAGAACGTTCGTGTTCGCTTCTGCCCGTCGCCGACCGGAACCCCGACATGTCGGCATGATTCGTACCGCCCTGTTCAACTGGGCGGAAGCTCGCGCCACCGGCGGCACGCTGATCTTCCGTATCGAAGACACCGACGCCGTGCGCGACTCCGAAGAAAGCTACAACCAGATCCTCGAATCCCTGCGTTGGCTGGGTATCGACTGGGACGAGGGCATCGATGTGGGTGGCCCTCACGGCCCGTACCGCCAGTCCGAGCGTACCGCCATCTACAAGGATGTTGCCGCCAAGCTGCTCGAAGCCGCTACGCCTACGAGTCCTTCTCCACTCCTGAGGAAATCAAGGAGCGCAACCTTACCGCCGGCCGTCCGGCCGAGTTCGGCTACGATGGCTACGACCGCAACCTGACCGATGAACAGAAGGCCGCCTTCCGCGCCGAGGGCCGCAAGCCTGCGCTACGTATCAAGATGCCTGATGAAGACATCGCCTTTGACGATCTGATTCGTGGCACCATCGAGTTCAAGGCCGGCTCCGTGCCGGACTACGTGATCGTGCGCCCGAACGGCGACCCACTGTACACGCTGACCAACCCGGTCGACGACGCGATGATGGAAGTCAACGTCGTGCTGCGCGGCGAGGACCTCCTGAGCTCCACCCCGCGCCAGATCGTGCTTTACCGTTACCTTATGGAACTCGGCATCGCCAAGGAGATGCCGCTGTTCGGCCACATGCCGTACGTGATGGGCCAGGGCAACAAGAAGCTCTCCAAGCGCGACCCAGAGTCCAACCTGTTCAACCACCGCGACAATGGCTTCATCCGCGAGGGCCTGCTCAACTACCTGGCCCTGCTCGGCTGGTCCATTGCACCGGACCGCGACGTGTTCTCCATGGACGAGATGACCGAGAAGTTCGACGTGCGCGACGTCAAGGCCAACCCGGCCCGCTTCGACATCGACAAGGCCATCTCCATCAACGCCGAGCACATCCGTATGCTTGAGCCCGAGGACTTCCTGCGCCGCTCGGTGCCGTACCTGCACCGCGACGGTGTGGTTTCCGCCGACAACTGGGATGCCCTGACCGACCGTGAGCGTGAGGTGCTGACCGCCGCCGCTCCGCTGGTTCAGCGCGCGTGCGCCTGCTGGGTGAGGTTGCCGGCATGGTCGGCTCCCTGCTCTCCACCGAGGGCTACTTGGAGCCGGCTGACGACGCCAAGAAGCAGCTGAAGGATTCTGCCGGCGAGGTGCTGGACAAGGCCATCGCCGCACTCGAGGCTGTGGATGAGGCTGACTGGAAGACCGACAACCTGCATGAGACCCTGAACAAGGCTCTGGTTGAGGAGGGCGGCTACAAGCCGCGCCTCGCTTTCGGTCCGGTGCGTGTGGCCATGTCTGGTCGTCGCGTGAGCCCGCCGCTGTTCGAGTCCATGGAGATCGTCGGCAAGCCGGTTTCCCTCGCTCGCCTGAAGGGCCTGCGCGAGCACCTGTGAGCTAAGGTTCCTTCCGTGCTCGGCTGAGCTGTAAGGACACTCAAGGTGGGCGTCTGCATGTGCAGATGCCCACCTTTTCTTGTATTCAGTGATGAGCTGGAACAGCTGGAAAGTCTTACCGCTGCGCCGCATGCCAGTGAGAATATGTACGAGGTTGAACATGGCTGGTTTGTGCAGTGAGGTCACGAAACGTGCCTTGTAGGTGGTTTCGCCTTCATGCGTCCATGAAACGGTTGATAGGTAACCGGGCGGCGGTCTTTGACGTGACATTGCATTACAAGCATCGCGACGCGCTCGCTGTCGCAAGGAACATAAGCGCCTCATTTGGTTCTTGAAGGCTGATTTGCCGGCTATGAATGTGCAAGGCAAAGATCATTGCCTCATCTGCAATTTCATCAGTGCATTAGATGGTAATTCATCAGTAGTGCTTACTGATAATCCGTCAGTAGAGTTCATGCAAATTCATCAGTAGTGGCAGCGTAGCACTTGAAATCGTTGAAATTCCGCGCGACACGCCGTAAGTTGCGTAAGGGTGAATACTTGCGTATATTTATCACTCGTTGCGCGGTTCACCGAGCAGCCGGTTGAAAAACTGAATATGCCCCATCGTCTAGCGGTCTAGGACTACGCCCTCTCACGGCGCCAACACCGGTTCAAATCCGGTTGGGGGTACGACGAACAACTCCTTGGAGTTGCTACGCCAAGCCAAATTGGGATGTGGTGTAATTGGCAACACAGCTGATTCTGGTTCAGCCATTCTTGGTTCGAGTCCAGGCATCCCAGCCAATGACCCTCGCGGAATGCGAGGGTTTTTTGTTTTCAGGGAAGTAGCCGCTTGAAAAGCGACTCCCCTGCATATGAGTGCGCATAAGAGCGCTAAGAGCGCATACGTGTGTATGAAAGTACGAGAACGAAGGAGATCGAAGTATGTCCGCTGGGCAGCAGGCTGTACCGGCAAACAACGCCAACAATGCAAGCAATGAAGGCGCTCAGAAGAAGCACATGTCTAAGGCGGCCGTCGCCATTATCGCCGTGGTGGTCGTGGCCATTATCGTCGTGGCCGGTGTGTTCGGCTTCCGCGCCTACTCCGATGCTCAGTACAACAATGCAGTCGCCGCTTGCGCCGCCGCTTCCGAAAATGTGCGCAACGCCACTAATGACTACAACAACTTGGTCAATGGCGATGCTTCCGAAGCTGCTGCGCTCACCAAGAAGGATGTAAAGGATGCCTCCACGCTGGACGCCCTCAACAAGGAACTGAGCGTGGAACTGCCGGTATACGAAGGCTGCGTAGCTGACGACACTGCCGGCTTCAAGTCCGCTACTGCGAAGCTCAACGAGCAGGCTGATTGGTACAAGGCTTATACTCAATCGCTGCAGAAGGCTGTGGATGCCGTGAACGCTTCCAAGAAGTAAGCGAGCACAGCCTCACCATTGTCGTCAAAGCCGTCTTGCGGTTGCGCAAGGCGGCTTTTGCTATTTTGCTCAATCGGCTTGCTGCTGTAATGCTGCTGCATTGATTGCGTCGAATGCAGGTAAATTCGTCTTACTTTTTTTGCGCAGTTTTTCCCTGCGCGTGTCGCGATGATGCGAATATAGATGTGAAGGTTAACAACGTAGTCGTTTATTGGGTTTTGTGATTTCACTCACGTTGTAATTCAATGTCAAATATGTGGCGATTCTCCGTATTTGCTGAGATTGCTATTAAGAATAGCTTCTTGTAAAGTGTCTTATCGTAATTGCGAATGCGTATTCTTCAATGAAGAAGGCATCTGCTTCACCTCGAAGAAGAGATTAAGGAAAATATAGTTAATGAAAAAGAAGAAGACTATATCGGCTGCGCTGGCAACAGCGTTAGCCTTAACCTGCATGGGCAGCGGGGGAGGTACTGCGTTCGCAGTGCCCCTGTCTGATGCTGACTTGCAGACTTTGGCAAGTCAGATTCAGCAAATCAACGATACTTCTGATTCTGCAACTGCTTCCGAGACTCCTTCCGCACAAGCCGATGCGGTTGAAGGCTGGACTATTGATTCCAACATCGCTCAGGGCGGCGAAATCCTGGAGATGGCAAACGGTTGGCTGCACCTCAAGTCCACTGCCTCTAACGGTAATGCGGCAGCGAACCCCAGCTCCAGCAACAACTGGCCGGCAGTAGCCGTATGGGGCACAGATTACGACTTCTCCAAGGCCGGCTCCTTCCACGCCACCATCAAGTCCCCTCAGGAAGGCGAGGCAAACCGTTTCGGCTTCTACCTGGGCTACAACGACCCGGGCAGCGGCCTGTTCATCGGCTACGATTCGGACGGCTGGTTCTGGCAGACCTACACCGGTGGCGGTAGCGGCAGCTGGTACAGCGGTGCTCGTATCGCTGCTCCGAGCGCCAACGAAGAGCACGACATCCAGGTTTCCTGGACCGACGCCAAGGTCGCCACACTGACCGTGGATGGCCAGAAGGCATTCGATGTCGATTACTCCGCAATGACGAACCTCTCCAACAAGCTTGCCATCAAGGCCGGCTCCTGGAAGGAGCTGAACCAGGTCACCGACGTGTACATCAAGGACTTCCCGGAGGTTGTCGAAGCCGCCAAGCACGCGGTTTCCGGCAAGGTTGTGGACGCTGAAGGCGCTGCCATTGAAGGCGCAACAGTGCGTTTGGATAAGACCAAGGTGAAGACCGGTGCAGATGGCACCTTCTCCTTCGCCGACATTGAAGAAGGCGAACACACGCTTTCGATTGCCAAGGAAGGCTATGAGGACGTCTCCCAGCAGGTGGCGGTCTCCGGCGCGGACCTTGCCATCGATCCCATCACCCTGAACAAAACCGTTCAGGTCGCCTCCGAAACGCTGAAGACCGAGAAGATGGAAGTTCAGATTAAGAAGAACTTCCCCTCTGTGCTGCAGTACACGATGACCGACGGCAAGGTGATGTACGGCCAAACCAAGGATGTGCGCACCGTTGAGATCAACGGCACCAACATCGAACTGACCGACGATGACGTGACCTTCAAGAAGGTTTCCGATACCGAAGCCACCTACACGCTGAAGGTCAAGGATGAGGCCAAGAAGATTGACGCGGTGATCACCGTTCAGATCACGGTCAAGGCCAACCAGCTGCACCTCAACGTCACCAAGATCAAGAACAACCTGTCCGAAGGCATTCCTGAGGGCAACGGTGTGGAGGAGAACGCCATCCAGACGCTGTCCTTCCCGAACCAGAGTCTCGTTTCCGTGCGTTCCAGCCAGGAAAATGCCCAATTCACTGGTGCTCGTATGTCTTCCAACACGCAGAAGCCTGGCGATACCAACTTCGCAGTGACCGAAGATACTAACGTCACCGATAGCGACTACACCTACGGCTTCATCTCCGGTGCTGGCCTGAGTGCCGGCCTGTGGAGCAACTCCGAGCACGATGGCACCTATGTGGCGGCTCCTGTGCGCGGCGGCAGCCAGAACACGCGTGTCTACGCCACCACCCAGCAGACTGGTGACGCCACCTCCCTGGGCCTGGCCAGCGCTCCGTGGTACTACCACCGCACGGTCACCGATTCCAAGGGCAAGAAGTACACCGTGGCCGAAACCGCTCTGCCGCAGATGGCCGTGGCCATCGCCGGCGACGAGAACGAAGACGGTGCCGTCAACTGGCAGGATGGCGCAATCGCCTACCGCGACATCATGAACAACCCGTACAAGTCCGAGGAAGTTCCCGAACTGGTGGCATGGCGTATCGCATGAACTTCGGCTCCCAGGCGCAGAACCCGTTCCTCACCACGCTTGACAACGTCAAGAAGGTGGCCTTGAACACCGACGGCCTCGGCCAGTCCGTGCTGCTCAAGGGCTACGGCAATGAAGGCCACGACTCCGGCCACCCGGACTACGGCGATATCGGCCAGCGTCTCGGCGGCGCCGACGACATGAACACCATGATGGAAGAGGGCTCCAAGTATGGCGCTCGCTTCGGTGTGCACGTCAACGCCTCCGAAATGTATCCGGAAGCCAAGGCCTTCAGCGAGGACATGGTGCGCCGCAACTCTGCAGGCGGCCTGAGCTACGGCTGGAACTGGCTTGATCAGGGTGTCGGCATCGACGGCATCTACGATCTGGCATCCGGTTCTCGTGTAAGCCGTTTCGCTGACCTCAGCAAGGAAGTCGGCGACAACATGGACTTCATCTACCTCGATGTGTGGGGCAACCTGACTTCTTCCGGTTCGGAAGATTCTTGGGAAACCCGCAAGATGAGCAAGATGATCAACGACAACGGCTGGCGTATGACCACCGAATGGGGTTCCGGCAACGAGTACGACTCCACCTTCCAGCACTGGGCAGCTGATCTGACCTACGGCGGCTACACCTCCAAGGGCGAGAACTCCGAAGTGATGCGCTTCCTGCGCAACCACCAGAAGGACAGCTGGGTTGGCGACTACCCGCAATACGGCGGCGCTGCCAACGCCCCGCTGCTCGGCGGCTACAACATGAAGGACTTCGAAGGCTGGCAGGGCCGCAACGACTATGCCGCCTACATCAAGAACCTGTACACCCATGATGTGTCCACTAAGTTCATCCAGCACTTCAAGGTGACCCGCTGGGTCAACAACCCGCTGCTGACCGCCGACAATGGCAATGCCGCTGCCGTGTCCGACCCGAACACGAACAACGGCAACGAGCAGATTACCCTGAAGGATTCCAACGGCAACGTTGTAGTAGTCTCCCGTGGTTCCAACGACACCTCTAGCGCAGCCTACCGCCAGCGCACCATCACCTTCAACGGCGTGAAGGTCGCATCCGGTGTGGTCTCCGCAGGCGATGGCAGCGCCACTGGCGACGAGTCCTACCTGCTGCCGTGGATGTGGGATTCCTTCACCGGCAAGCTGGTCAAGGATTCCGAGCAGAAGCTCTACCACTGGAACACCAAGGGCGGCACCACCACCTGGACGCTGCCGGACAGCTGGAAGAACCTCTCCAGCGTAAAGGTGTACCAGCTCACCGATCAGGGCAAGACCAACGAGCAGACCGTTGCCGTCTCCGGCGGCAAGGTGACGCTTACCGCTGATGCCGAAACCCCGTACGTGGTGTACAAGGGCGAAGCCAAGCAGATCCAGGTCAACTGGAGCGAAGGCATGCATGTGGTAGACGCCGGCTTCAACGGCGGCTCCAACACCCTCACCGACAACTGGACCGTCGCCGGAACCGGCAAGGCCGAAGTTGAAGGCGACAACAACGCCATGCTGCGCCTGACCGGCAAGGTCGATGTCTCCCAGCGTCTGACCGATCTCAAGGCTGGCCAGAAGTACGCGCTGTATGTTGGCGTCGACAACCGCTCCACCGGCGATGCATCCGTCACCGTAACCAGCGGCGGCAAGGTGCTGGCCACCAACTCCACCGGCAAGTCCATCGCCAAGAACTACATCAAGCATACGGCCACAACACGAACAGCAATACGGAAAATGGCTCCAGCTACTTCCAGAACATGTACGTGTTCTTCACCGCGCCTGAGAACGGCGATGCCACGGTAACCCTGTCTCACAAGAGCACCGACGGAGCACACACCTACTTCGACGATGTGCGCATCGTGGAGAACCAGTACTCCGGCATCACCTATGAGAAGGACGGCACGCTGAAGTCCCTCACCAACGGATTCGAAAACAACGCCCAGGGCATCTGGCCGTTCGTGGTCTCCGGTTCCGAAGGCGTTGAGGACAACCGCATCCACCTCTCCGAGCTGCATGCTCCGTTCACGCAGGCCGGTTGGGATGTCAAGAAGATGGACGATGTGCTCGATGGCACTTGGTCTGTGAAGGTTAACGGCCTGACCCAGAAGGGCACGCTGGTCTACCAGACGATCCCGCAGAACGTGAAGTTCGAGGCGGGTGCCAAGTACAAGGTGAGCTTCGACTACCAGTCCGGTTCCGATGACATCTACGCCATCGCTGTGGGCCAGGGTGAATACTCTGCCGGCAGCGTGAAGCTGACCAACCTGAAGAAGGCTCTGGGTGAGACCGGCAAGGCCGAGTTCGAGCTGACCGGTGGCGTCAACGGCGATTCCTGGTTCGGTATTTACTCGACCGCAACCGCACCTGATCTGCAGGGTTCCACCGGCAATGCACAGGACTTCGGCGGATACAAGGACTTCGTGCTCGACAACCTGAAGATCGAGCGCATCGAGTCCCAGACCCGCACCAAGGCCGAAGCGCAGGACAAGGTCAAGGAAATCCGCGGCAAGTACGATTCCAAGCGTGCTGAGCTCTCCGATGCCGCATGGCAGCAGTATCAGGACACCTTGGTCAAGGCTCGCGTGCTCATCAACAAGAATGGCGCAACCGCTGAGGACTTCACCAAGGCATACGACATTCTCGTGGCCCTCGACGAGTACATGAAGACCGCTCCCGGCAACGAGAGCAGCGACAAGTACGACGTGGCAGCTGACGGCTCCGATGAGCTGGGTGGCTACACCGTGGCCACGGGCAGCGAAGAGCCTACCGCAGGCCTGCCGAGCGAAGGCCCGGCCGATCTGCACAGGATGGCAACGACAGCACCCACTGGCACACCAGCTGGAGCGAGAACGCAGTCGGCAACGGCACCGCATGGTATCAGTCAACCTCAACGAACCGACCACCATCAACGCCTGCGCTACCTGCCGCGCTCCGGAGGTATGAACGCCAACGGCAAGATCAAGGGCTACAAGATCACGCTCACTCTGGCGGATGGCACCACCAAGGATGTCGTCACCGATGCTGAGTTCTCCACCACCACCATGTGGCAGAAGGCCAGCTTCGACGCCGTCGAGAATGTGACCGCCGTACGCTTGACCGTCCTGTCTTCCGCAGGCCAGAGCGACTCCCAGGCCAACAAGTTCGCATCCGCTGCCGAACTGCGTTTGACCACGGACCGCGAGGTTGAGGAAGAGACTGTCGCTCCGGACAAGACCGACCTCAACGACACCATCGCCAAGGCTAACGGTCTTAAGGAATCCGACTACACGGCTGAAAGCTGGACTGCTCTGGTCAAGGCCCGCGAAGCTGCACAGGCCGTGGCGGATAACGATAAGGCCACCGCTTACGATGTGGCTCTGGCGCTGACGAACCTCGAATCCGCTATCGCTGGTCTCGAGAAGACCGGTGAGGAGCCTGGCCCAGGCCCGGTTGAGGTGAACAAGACCGACCTGCAGACTGCAGTGAACAAGGCAAGCAAGCTCGAGAAGGCCGATTACACGACCAACTCGTGGGAAGCTTTCGCCGAGGCACTGAAGGCTGCACAGCAGGTGCTCGACAACAAGAACGCCACCCAGCAGGATGTGGATACCGCACTGAGCGCTCTTCAGGACGCCATCTCCAAGCTGGAAGCTGCCACCGAGCCGAAGCCGAATCCGGAACCGGGCGTGGTGGACAAGGCTGCTCTGAACGCGACCATCAACAAGGCCGCCGCCATCAACCTGGGTCTCTACACCGACGACTCCGCCAACGCTCTGCGCGCCGCGCTGAAGAAGGCCCGTGAGGTCTCCGACAACAGCAACGCCACGCAGAAGCAGGTCGACGCAGCTCGTGAGGCTCTCGAGAAGGCAATTGCCGGCTTGGTGAAGCGTACCGCTGCCAAGGGTGATGGCAATGTCGTCTCCAACACGGGTGCCAATGTCGTCACGATTGCTGTGGCCGGATTGCTGCTGGCCGGTGCCGGCGCCGCAATCGCCTACCGCCGCAATCGCGAGCAGATGTGATCATGAAACCGTAAGGTTCGCGACCACATAAGGAGCACTCCTTATTATCTCGGCCGGTGCCGGTCAGCAATGCCCAGCGCCGGCCGTTTTTGTATGAATCAGTGTTTTCCGGTCACCCAGCGGGCATCGGAATGCACATGGGGGATCATCATCACAATGACCGCAATCAGACAGACGATCATCACCATCAAAATAACGTCCTCATGACCGCGCGTCTGCAGCGTGGCTCCAGTCAAAGCACCGAGCGCCAAAGCCAGCATTACAATCGCGCGCCGGCCAAGTTTGGACTGCTCATGACCATGCGCCGAAGTGTCAGCGATAATCCCAGTTAACGTCATCGTCAACACAGTCGTGGGCAAATCTGGCACCGAAAGCTTACGAGCAGTGGAATTCTGAATGCCCATAGCCGGTGCGAGCAGCACAATCAGCAGAATAATATGCAAATCAATATGCCGAGCAGTTGGGAAGTTCAGACTGGGCTGTGCCGTGCGGGCGATGGCTGAAGCATCAGTGCCACCCATCGACGGTTCAGGCGCAAACTGATTGAGCAGATAAATGCCGACGAGCGCAGCTGCCACAAAAGCCAGCTGGATTGACGTGGACACCAGCAGATGGCGCGCGCGGTTGGCGCCAAAGTAATGAATAATGCGTCCGCCGATGAACGCACCAATCATGAACGTGGCCAGCGTGAGCGCCGAAGTCCACCAGACGAAGCCCTGCGCGTGGGCGAATGCAAAACCAAGGAACACAATGTTGCCGGTCACATTGGCCACAAATACATGACCGAGTGCCAAGTAACTTAACGCATCCACCAGTCCGGCGACAAACGTGAGAATAACCAGAGCTGGGGAAAGCAGACCGTACCGATCATCCTTGCGGGGAATCAGTGTGCGTCCTGCTTCGGCAAGGTGTGAGGTCATGGTGGGAGAGGCTTTCCTTTGCTGTTTGGCGGTATTCAATAGCTGGCGCGCGGCCTTGCACATTATGAAGTGTGTGCCGGACGGTATATGTCAATGAGTCTGCGCTCGCATGCGGAGTGCGTGCAACAGTTCGCTATGAGTTCACCTGCGATTCGCTGAACGCGCATAGTTCGGTAACGCGATTTCGCTATATCTGGTCGTAATACCGATGAGGCTAGGAAAAGGAATGATTATGCAGTCAGATAACAGCCATCATGAAGCACATCAGAACGACCTGAACTACAGCAGTGAGTACCAGTACGATATGTATATGTATGCCGAGTACGGCATCGAGTGGTGATTGAGAGCCCCGAGTGAGAATTGGACTCACGACCTCTTCCTTACCAAGGAAGTGCTCTACCACTGAGCTATCGGGGCGATAATGTGCGCACGGCTTAGGGCCGTTGAACGGCTTGCACAACAATACACGCAATCGCGTATTACGCAAATCGACGGGTGTGCGAGGAAGTATTCGGGTGCTCTAAGTTGTACACATGAGCGCAATATTGGCTATTTTGCGCTCATGTGGCATTCGGATGTGCCACGTAATCGCATTTTCGTGTTTTTATGCGCTGTTGTGGCACGAAAATTGTGGGAATTCGGTCGTCTCGGAATATGTGCCATGCCACGCCACTGCAAAAACAGTGAATGTGCACGATTGTGCACATATTTGGACCGCTGCGTATATGCATGTGGGTGCGGATAACAAAAGGGTTTTGACAAAAGCCAAAACCCTGATGGCGGAGGATACGAGATTCGAACTCGTGAGGCTGTTACACCAACACGCTTTCCAAGCGTGCGCCATAGACCACTAGGCGAATCCTCCATGCACTGCAGTGCTTGCTAGAAGTAAGCTCCGTAGGCAACTCGAATAAGCTACCACAGCTTTCGGATAAATGCACATTCAGTGCCGGCTGCGGCGTGTCGCTTTGTGGACAAGGACCACCAATGAGTGCCTGCGCTGATGTGCAGGTCGTTCGTACGGCGTGTGCAACAGGTGATCTCACCGGGGGATGAACCAGTGCAAATCAAAGCGACTCAAGCAAGTCAGCAAACCCGAGGCAAACCAGAATGAACATGCGCATGCCATCGCGTGAATTATTGCCAGCCTCTTGCCGTGATGCAACATAGTGATTTTAGGCTATGAACCTTGGTGAAACAGTTGGTCATGCAATATGAGGGATGGGGAGTGGCCAGTCGCGGGGAGTTCATAATTCGGGAAGTCTCCCATCTGTGAGCGGGACAATATCGAATATTGAGACAATCTGCGGTAATAATTGATCGAAAAACAGTGCCTAATACCTCTTAAATCCTAAAAAATCAAGACTGTTCCTCAAAAAAGTTTTTCTTTATATTGAGTAGTTGGTTTTTGATTACTTAGCCGCGCAGAGAGAGGGATAGGCATGGTTCGTCGCGCCCAGGCTGCTCTTCGGTCCGTTGAACACACCAGCGTGAGGCAGCTGCGAGTTCTGGCTGCGATTGTATTTCTGTTCGCCATGGTCATCGCCACTGTGGCTCCTGCAGTCACGGCTCCGATGGCCTTCGCCGACAGCAGCACCAGCTCGTCCAGCGTTGACTACGCCACCTGGCCGAAGTCTCCAAGGCGATGGACAAGCAGCTGAACAGCGGTCTTAAGACGTACAAGGATGGCAACACCGCTGGCGCCACCTCCGATTTCATGGGCGCGTACAACAAGATTTACGTGGCCTCCAACTTCACCGCGTCGTGCACGACACCATTGGCGCGGACAAGCAGCTCGCCCAACAGCAGGCATTCCAAAGCGTTCAGAATCTTTCCTACACGCCTAGCAACGACGATCAACTGGCTCAGCAGATTGATGCGTTGACCGCCGATCTTGACGCCACGGCCCAGCAGCTCGACGCCAACGCCGATCTCGCCAAGCCGAAGGCGTACGCCGAAGCGCTGCAGGCGCAGCTGGCCAAAGAGCGCAAGGAGCTCGACGCCAAGAAAAAGAAGAACCCGGGCAAGGGCAATCGTTCATGGACCGACGTGGCCAACGAAATGACCCCGATTCTCGACAATGCATACAAAGCTTACGAAAAGGGTGATGGTGCCAAGGGCGCCACGCTCGTGAACAACGCGTACTACCAGTATTACGAGAAGCTCGGCTTCGAAAAGAACGTGATGAACGCCATCAGCGGCAACCGCGTCTCGCAGGTGGAATACCAGTTCAAGATGTGCCGCAAGTCCATGAACGCCGGCGCATCCCTGAAAGACACCAAGAAGCTGATCGACGACCTCAAGGCCATGCTGATCAAGGACGCCGGCATTCTTGACGGTGGTGCCGCCGATAAGGAAGACGGTTTCACCAAGCTGGTCACCAGCTCCTCCGGCCAGGCGTTCCTCGTGCTTATCCGTGAGGGTCTTGAAGCTCTGCTGGTGGTTGCAGCCATCGTCGCCTACTTGGTCAAGTCCGATAACAAGCGCTTCGTCAAGTGGATTTACTTGGGTGTGCTCGTCGGTCTGCTCGGCGCCGGCTTGGTGGCTGTGATCTTCGTGTTCGCCTTCGGCGGCTCCGGCCCGATTCAGGAGATCATGGAAGGCACCTGCGCACTGATCGCCATGGGCATGCTGCTGTGGACGAGTAACTGGATGCTGAACAAGTCCAGCGTGGAAGCGTGGAACCGTTACATTCGCAAGAAGACCGAGCTGCTGTGGCTGATGCCGAAGCCGCCGCAAGTGCCGACAACGTGACGTTGAAAACCGTGGTCTCGCTGGCTATGCTGAGCTTCCTCGCCGTGTTCCGTGAAGGCGCTGAAACCGTGATCTTCTACGAGTCCATCTACACGATGAGCCGCGATACTCGCGGTATGTGGATCGGTGGTCTGACCGCCGCGGTGGTGCTTGTCGGCATCTTCCTGCTCTTCCGCTTCACCTCCGTGAAGATTCCGATTGGTCCGTTCTTCCTGGTCACTTCGATTCTGATGTCTGTGCTGGTGGTGGTGTTCGCCGGCGGCGGCGTCCACTCGCTGATCGAGGGCGACTTGCTGCCCGCCTTCTACCTGAACGGTGTGCCGACGAACGATTGGCTTGGCCTCTACCGTACGTCGAATGCCTAGTGGCGCAGGCCATCGCAGCCGTTGCGGTTATCGCGCTGTTCGTGGTCGGCTTCATCAAGCAGCGCAAGCTGAAGGCGCAGGCTACTGCCGAGGTCCCGGCCGTGAAGGCGTAGCCGTCTAGCTCGTCCGTTTCCTCCCATAACTGCAGACAACTGACAGACTTGCGGCACGGCCTCGGATCGATGCCAATTCCTCCAGCCCACGCCGCACTTATCTCATAACTGAATAATTGCAATTATCTAAGCGTGAATCCTAATTCACCAGAGATAGAGAAAAGGAATAACAATGATGAAGAACAAGAAACTGGCCGCTCTGCTCGGCCTGCTGCTCGCCGGTTCCATGACCGTGTCCATGGCTGCCTGCGGTTCCACCAACTCCGCATCCGACACTAAGGCTGACTCCTCCTCCCAGTCTTCCGACTCCTCTTCCTCCGATTCTTCCTCCGATTCCGGCGCCGGTTTCGAAGAGGTTCCGGTTGGCCCGTCCGGTACTGCTGAAGAGCAGGATCAGGACGCCGGCCCGCTGACCGTGGGCGCTGTGTACTTCCAGCCGATCGATATGGAGCCGTCTTCCATGGGCCTGAAGGCTGCTGACGCTTCCTTCCACCTCGAGGCCGACATCCATGCCAACCAGAAGGGCACCGAGCTCGGCTACGGCAAGGGCGACTTCGTGCCGGATCTGACCGTGAACTACACCATCATCGATAAGTCCACCGGCAAGGAAGTCGAGGGCGGCACCGCCACCTCCGGTACCTTCATGCAGATGAACGCTTCCGATGGCCCGCACTACGGCGCCAACGTCAAGCTCGACAAGGCTGGCACCTACCAGCTGAAGCTCTCCATCGAATCCCCGGCCTCCAAGGGTTGGATGCTGCACGTTGACCCGGAGACCGGCGTCAAGGGCCACTTCTGGACCGAGCCGATCGAGGTCACCTTCGACAACTGGGATTACACTCCTCGCCAGTGGTGATTGACTAAGCAGAAAGCCCCCTCGTCAGAGGGGGCTTTACGCCGCTTTAGGGAGATAATTCTTAGGACGGTCTAAAACTCCCCTCAGTCCGCTTCGCGGACAGCTCCCCTCAGAGAGGGGAGCCTAAGGTGAACAGAGAAAGGACGCGAATGCTTGAACAATTCGTGGCAGTGATGCCGGGCACTTTGGCCCCCGCATTGCTGGTGATGAGCCTGAGCGTGATGCTCACGGTCGGCGAGGGGCGAGATAAGCCGATAAGCTCGCATTGGCGTCTCATCGGCCTGATCGTCGGTCTGATCGCCGCCATCGTATTCGCCGGCCTGCGCGCCTCGGCCGTGATCAATCAGCGCACGTTCGTCAACTACCCGGTGTTGTGGTGCGCGATCATTGCCGACATCCTGACCATCGTCGTGGTGGTGTTCGCACGCCGCATCACCACCAATTGGCAGCAGCACAAGGTGTTCATGCACATCGCTAACGCCGTGGCCGCCATCGACATCGCACTCACCCTGTTCTACGCGCTGCCGGACGTGATTCTGCAGCTCACCATCTGGGTGGAACCAGGGGAGACCGCATTCACTTCGGCCATGCTGCTGCGCGCTCTTGGTTTCCTGCTTGGCGTGGCCATGTCCATTATTGTGGCCGCCATCTTCCGCACGATGCGCACCACTGCCGTGCGCTGGGCGTTCACCGTGGCCGTCGCGGCCATGATGGTGATTCTGCTGATTCAACACTTCACTGGTCTTGCCCAGATTCTGCAGGCGCGAGGCTTCCCGATGAACCATACGATGTTCGTGGCGCTGGCTTGGTCCATCAACCAGAACTCCACGATGATTATGGCGCAGGCGCTGGTGTTCCTGATTCCCGCCGTGGCTCCATCGTGGCCGGTTTCCGTATGAAAACCCATGATGTGCCGGGAGCCAACGAGGCCACGTTGCGCCGGCATAAGGTATTCCGCCGCCACGCCATCGCCGCTGCCGTGTGGAGCCTTATCGCAGCCATCGGCGTCACAGCAACCCTGACCGTGGGCGTTGCCGCGACCCATCAGACCATCACCCTTTCGCCGCCGGAAGCCTACTCGCTCAAGGACGGCGTGGCCACCATCCCCTTCAGCCAGGTCGAGGACGGCCACCTGCACCGCTTCGAATACAAGGCCAAGGACGGCACCGTCATGCGCTTCATCATCATCCGAAAGAACGGTGGCGCGTACGGCATCGGCCTGGACGCCTGCGAGAACTGCGGCGACGCTGGCTACTACGAGAAGGACGGCAAGATCATCTGCAAGAAGTGCGAGGTGGCCATCAACCTGGCGACCATCGGCTTCAAGGGTGGCTGCAACCCGATACCATTCCCGTACAAGACCGGCCACGGCAAGATCACCATTCAAACTACGGATCTGGACGCGCTGAGCGCCCACTTCCGGTGAGTCAGGCAGGAGACAAGAATCATGTTCTTTCTGCGCATGATTACTCGCTCGTTCACCCGACAGCTGCGCCGGCGCCTGCTTATCGCGCTGACCGTATGCCTGTCGGCGACCGTGTCCGTATCGATGCTGGGCGTCGTGTTCGACGTGGGCGACAAGCTCAACGCCGAGCTGTCCACCTACGGTTCGAACATCACCGTGCAGCCCAAGGCGGATGCGGTCGTTTCCGACCTGTACAACACCGAGTCGGGCGGCGCGACGTCCACCAGCGACCCGACCGCTTTTCTGAAGGAGTCGGACGCGGCCAAGATCAAGACGATCTTCTGGTCGTTCAACATCACCAGCTTCGCGCCGCAGCTCAACATCCACGCCACGGTGAACGGTACCAACGTGCCGGTCGTCGGCACGTGGTTCAACAAGAACCTCAAGATCTCCACCGGCGAGACTACCGTCGTGGGCGTGGAAGGCATGCGCTCGTGGTGGCAGCTGGACGGCAAGTGGCCCAAAGACGATTCCGACCAGGGCGTGATCGGCAAGACGCTGGCCTCCGAACTCGGCGTGACCACCGGCGACACCATCACCCTCAACAAAACCACCGCCTCAGGCAAGAAGAACGAGCAGAAAATCAAGCTCACCGGTGTCTACGATTCCGGCGACGAGGACAACGGCTCGCTCTACATCGCCTCCTCCACGGCCCAGGTACTCGCCGACCTGCCCGATTCGGTCGACAAAATCGAGGTCAAGGCCCTGACCACGCCGGAGAACGACCTGGCCCGTAAGGCCGCCGCGAACCCGGCCGCGCTGAGCCAGGAGGAATGGGAGACCTGGTACTGCACCGCCTACCCGAGCTCGATCGCCTATCAGATCGAAGAGGTGATTCCGGGCGCGGTGGCCAAGCAGGTGCGTCAGGTGGCCGCGTTGCAGGGCAATGTGCTGAAAAGACGCAGGCGTGATGATCGATGACCGTGCTGAGCCTGATCGCCGCAGCGTGGCCGTAGCCAACCTGATGGTCGCTCGATCGGCGAACGGTCGGGCGAGCTGGCGTTGCTCAAGCGCTCGGTGCCACCGATGCCGCGGTATCCCGCCTGATGCTGGCCGAAACGGCGGCAATCTCGCTGCTGGGCGCGATTGTGGGCGCGCTGCTCGGTTCCGGCGTGGCCCAGCTGATAGGCCGGGTGGTGTTCGGTTCCGGCATTACGATGCGGCCGATGGTGTTCGTGCTGGTGTTCGTGCTGCTGGCTGTCACCGTGCTGCTGGCGTCCGCCTCATCGATTCGTTCGATTCTGAATCTCAAGCCCGCGGAGGTGCTCCATGGTCGCTGAGTTTATCTACGTAGGTGTGGAAGGAGGGAACCGATGACCAACACCGGTATGTTCTTCAGAATGCTGTTCAGCGCCGTGTTCCGTCGGCGTTCGCGCGCGGTGATGGCTGTGGTGGCGTCGCTGGTCGGCGCAGCCACACTGTTCTGTCTGGCGATGATCTGCCTCGCTGTGCCGCAGCAGATGAACGAGGAGATGCGTGCGTACGGCGCGAACCTGATTGTCACGCCCACCGAATCGACCAATGCCGACGGCAAGGCCGGCATCGACAAGGCGATGGTGCAGCACACCACTGAAATGGTCAAGGCCAAGGTTCCGCGAAATACGCCACCTACCGCTACGAGAACGTGCGCGTCAACGCCTCGCCGTACGTGATGGCCGGCGTGAATGCGGCGCAGGTCAAGAACCTCAACCATCACTGGGTGGTCGACGGCTCGTGGCCGACCGACGGCAAGGTGCTGGTCGGACGCGACATCGCCGACGCCATCGGCCTGAGAATCGCTCCGCCATCACCATCGGCTACCGTGCATCCGATAACGCCAGCACCAACGGCACTTCGTCGAACTCCTCGATCGACCAGCAAACCAAAGACGGCCGTGTCTCCAGTGACATCATGGACACCTCCGGTACCGAATTCCGCGTGGCCGGCATCGTGGACACCGGCGGCAGCGAAGACTCGATCATCTACGCCACCAACGCCGACGTCAACAAGCTCACCGGCATCACGCGCGGCGTGGACGTCATCGAGTATTCGGCCGGCGCCAGCGACCTCGCAGGCCTGGTGTCCAGCATCAACGACATGACCTCCATGCACGTCAAGGCACAGCCGGTCACCAAGATCACCGCCTCCGACACCCGCATCATCACCATGCTGCAGACGCTGTTCTGGATCGTCTCGCTGGTGGTGCTGGTGCTGACGCTCGTCGGCGTCGGCACCACAATCAGCTCGATCGTCTCGCAGCGACGCAACGAGATTGGCCTGCGCAAGGCCCTCGGTGCTAGCTCGCGTGCCATCGGCACCGAGTTCTACATCGAATCGTCGCTCTACGGCCTGATTGGCGGCCTCATCGGCACCGCAATCGGCTACGGACTCGCCAGTTGGCTGTGCGTGGCGGTGTTCGAACGCTCCATCGTATTCACTGGTGGCTGGCCTGATTTCCGTGCTGTTCAGCGCGCTGGTCGCCATCGTCGCCTCCATCCCGCCCGTCCACCGCGCCACCCGCATCGACCCCGCCGTCGTGCTTCGCGAAGAATAAAGAAAGAGAAACGTCATGCTACTTGAACTCGACCACATCTCGAAGATCTACGGCGACCTGCGTGCCGTGGACGACCTCAATCTGACCGTGCCGGAAGGCGAATGGCTCGCCATCGTCGGCTCCTCCGGCTCAGGCAAGACCACGCTGATGAACATGATTGGCTGCATGGACACGCCCTCCAAGGGCTCCGTGAAGCTGGAAGGCCGCAAGCTGGAGGACCTGAACGCCACGCAGCTGGCCGACGTGCGCAAGAACCTCATCGGACTGGTGTTCCAGAAGTTCTATCTGGTGCCGCACCTGACCGCCGTGGAAAACGTGATGGTGGCCCAGTACTACCATTCGGTGGTCGATGAGAAGCAGGCCATGGAGGCGCTGGAAAAGGTCGGCCTGAAGGACCGCGCCCACCACCTGCCCGGCCAGCTCTCCGGCGGCGAGCAGCAGCGCGTGTGCGTGGCCCGCGCGCTGATCAACGACCCGAAGCTGATTCTGGCCGATGAGCCCACCGGCAACCTCGACGAGAAGAACGAGAAATCGTGCTCGACCTGTTCCGCAAGCTGCACGAGCAGGGCACCACGATTATCGTGGTCACCCACGATGCGCTGGTCGCCAGCTGCGCGCAGCGCGAGATCATGCTCAACCATGGCGTGCTCGTCGGTGAGAAGTGGAATGACGAGGATGCGCGCAAGGCCTACGAGGCGGCCGGCGGCAAGCCCGCCTCCACGGGTGCACAGGTCGAGGGCGCGCAGAACGGCGAGACCGCCATTGGTTTCACTGACCCCACCAAGGCCGCGAAAACCGGCGGCGAGGAGTAGGGCCGTCAGGGGCATCGAGCAGTATGTGAGGAATACATGGCAAGCTGATGGTCTCTCCCCCAGTCAGCTTCGCTGACAGCCCCCCTCGTCAGAGGGGGCTTAAGGAGCGTGAATATGACCGAAAAGAGTACGTTGAAGAAATCCGCGACATTGGCGGCGGCCGGACTGGTCGTGGCTGGCGCGCTGCTGGCCGGATGCGGCGAATCCAAGGCCGCGCCGATGGACGATGCGTACGCCGGCAACTCGGGCGAGACCGAGAAGTCGCAGGAAGAGCAGTCGCAATCCCAGTCGAACGGCTCCGATAGCTCCGACGCTCCGATTCCAGCTCGTCGCACAACGACCCGTCCACCACCACGTCCGACAAGAAGGACACCGGCAACTACAAGGACGGCAACTACTCGATCAACGGCCAGTACGGCCCGGTAGGCGAGGATTCCATCGACGTCCATCTGACCATCAAGGACGGCAACGTCGAGACCGTCAATATCATTGGGCACCCGTTCACCACGATTTCCAAGAACCATCAGGACGACTTCGCCAAAGCCATTAACGGCGTGGTGGACGGCAAACCTCTGAAGGGTCTCAAAGTGGACAAGGTCGCCGGCGCCAGCTGGACCTCCGACGCCTTCAACAAAGCCCTCGAAGTCGCCCGCCAGGAGGCTTCGATTCAGGAGTAAGACCGCTACTTCAGCAATGCTGGCCACAGCAGATCGGCCATGCGCGAGGCCCAGGCGGTGTCGTCGTCCATTGCTTTGCCCTCGATGGCCTCATACGCCACCAAAGATCCGATAATCGTGGACAACAGCAACTTCTCGTCAACGTCCTCGCGAAACACGCCCTGCGCGACTCCCTGCTTGAGGAACGCCCCCACACGCTCCAGCCACGGGGTCACCACTTGGTCGACGATGTGCTGGAAGAACTCGGCCTCGCTGGACAATACAATGCCCACGCGCTTGACGTCGATGTCGTTGTCGCGCACCCAATCGACCAATCGCTGCAATAGTTGCGTGAAATGCTCACGCGTGGGGCTGGGCACTGGGTCGGAATCCGGGATGGCCAGATACATCGCGCTGATCTCGTGCAGCAGCTCGTCGGCATTATGATATCGGCGGTAAATCGTGGTTTTGGCCACACCGGAGCGCCGGGCCACCTCCTCGATGGTCACGCCGCTGATGCCGCGGTCCACCGCAATCTGCAGCGTGGCTCGCATGAGCTTGCGATCCGTCGCCTCGCGCGTGCGCTCACCGCGCGGTGTCGCCGTCGTGTCTGTCATCTCCGTCATCTCTTCTCTTCGAAATATGCTCCCGTACGCTCCCGCTGGCGAGAGCTGGCTGGCAAAGCCAGACTGAGGGTGGTAAGTCCATGCCGTTTGTAGGCAACTCCCGGATAATACCTACTAGCTCAGCACTTTAGTGCTCTCGACTTGGGCTACATACCACTGGTTGAACCGCACCAGTGGCTTCCTGAGCAACAGCCCAAGCAACAGTAGCGGCGGCACGAATGCCAGCAGCATTCCGGCGGCCCGCCAGTAATCCATGTCGTAGATGCCGGCGATGGCCGCACGCATCATCGTCACCGCATGGGTGAGCGGCAAGAGCGGACTGACTTTGGCGATGAAGTCGGGCAACATCTGCACCGGGTAGGCAGCGTTCGCACCCGAAATCTGCACGATGAGCATAAGCACGCCGATTGCCTTACCCACATTGCCGAAACTCACCACCATCGTATAGGTGAAGAACGAGAACACCAGCGAGGCCAGCCATCCAGACAACATAAACAGCAGCGGATGCACGGCCTGCACGCGCAGGAACAGCAAATCGCCACCGAGCGACACCGTGGATTGCAGCAGCGCAATCAGCGCGAACACCCCGTAATGCCCAAGGAAGAGCCGATGCGGCCGCGGATCGCCCAATGCTTTGCGCGTCCGGCGAGACACGGTGGTTTTCAGCGTCACCACCATCAGCAGCGCGCCCACCCACAGCGGCAGCAGCGTGTAGAACGGTGCCATCGACGAACCGAAATTCGCCACCGGGAATACGGCCTTGCGCCTGAGCTGCACCGGTGCGGCCAACGTACTGGCCAGCGTTTCGGGATCATTGCCCAGCACCTCTTTGACCATGCCCATATCGCCACTGTTTAGTGCGTCGCTCAGTGTGCTGTTGAACGAAGCCAGTTCGGCGCCGGCGGAACGCAGTTTGCCGGACACCTTGTCCAAGGTAGTGCGAGCGTCGCTGAGCATATCGCTGGCGTCGTCGGAAGTCCCTTTCAGGTCGCCGAGCGTGGAGTCCAACTGGGTGGCGCCGGAACTCAGTATGCCGGAGGCGTCAGCGACGGTGGACGACAGGGAGTCGATTTGCGGTTTCACCGTGGCCGAGAAATCTGACTTGATATTGGCAATACTGTTCTGCGCTTGATCAGCCAGATTCTTGACCTGCGCATGCTGATCCTGCGCGTCCTGATTGCCTTGGCGAATATCGGTCGCCGCCGTATTCAGCGCTTGCCGCAGCCTGTTTTGTCGTGCGATTGAACGGTCAATCGCCGTGATGATGGATGAGTCGTTGCCCAGTATGCCGGCCAACGTGTTGCGAATTTCAGTGTATTTCTCCGTCTGCTTGCCAATGGCCGTGGCTTGACGGTCCAATTCGTCGGCGACCGTGGTGGCACCATCATTCGCGTCGGAATACAGCTTGTCTATGGAATCGGACACCGCGCCGAAACTGGAGGCGCTCGCGTCCAGTGCGCTGCTCATCGCGTCAGCGTGGTGCCCAGGGCTCCGGCCACGTCGGTGACTTCCTGTTTGGCGCTGGCAAGATCCTTGCCGCCTTGTTTGGCGGCAGAGGAAACCTGAGTGATTAGTGAGTTCGAGGTGTCGAGCAAGGCGCCGGCCGTATCGGTCAATGCGCTGTATGTGCCAAGCAGATCCGCAGTATCGTCAAGCTGTGTGGCGAAATTGGCGATGTTGGCGTTGAAGGTATTCAGTTGCTCTTTGGCCTCGGGCTTGGACAGCTGATCGGCCAGCGAAGACGCGATTTCCAGCCCGGCCGAAGTGATGGTCTTAGCGAACGTGGTGTTGATTTCCGCCGCAACCTCATCCGTGCCCTCGTTGAGCAGATTCGGTGCCAGCGCGTTCTTCTTCTCGTTGCGGTAATAGGTCAGTTCGGCATGCTGCACGTCGTCGGAGAAGAAGGTCATCATGTCTTTGCTGAACGACTTCGGAATTACGATGGCCGCGTAGTATTTGCCGGATCGTGCGCCCTCGACGGCATCGGCTTTGGACGTGATCGTCCAATCGAGCTGACTGTTGGCGCGCAGCGCGTTCACCACCTGATCGCCGACCGTGACTTTCACCGGGATCAGGTCGGAACGATACCCCTCATCCACATTCGCCACCGCGAATTTCAGGTTCTTCATATTCGAGAACGGGTCCCAGCATGCGGCCACGTTGAACCAGGTGAACAGGCCGGGAATCATCACCAAGCCGATCACGATGATGATGGAGACCACGTTGCTGGTCAGGCGTTTGATGTCGCCGGTAAACAGTTTCCACATGGTGTTCATCGTGCGTGCCTGCCTTCCTTGGTCGGCGGAATAGTGGGGATGATTGCGGTAACAGCGGCGCTCGGGTCCGCTTCTTCGTGGCGTTCGGCGGAGGTGTCGCGACGCTTGGCCTTATGCCCGTACAGCATGGCGCGGATCGACTCGTCGGAGAGGCTGCCGAGCTCGGTTTGGCGGCGGATGGAATCGCGCATGAATTCCACGACCATCAGGAAGCCCATGATGATGAGCACCCATGCCAGCCATGTGCCCATGACTACGATTTTCTCGCTGGTGGTCAGCGCAAACACGATAATGAGCGCGGCCGGCACCACGAATCCGGCAATAAGCGCACCCAGCAGCAGCCGGGGATAACGGTAGGCGAATTTGGCGGCCCGACGTTCGATGGCATGACGGTATTCGTCGTGGTCGGCCAGTGCCGCAATGGCCTGAGTGACACGGTATTCGCTGCCAGGCAGATGCACCGGCTCGCCGATAATCATGTCGCTTTCCTTGATTTCCCGCGCGAACAGGCGGTTGAGATTGGCCAGTTTCGGCCGGGCGCCGAGCCAAGCGCAAAGGCCAGAACCACGAAAACCAGCAATTTGCCGATATAGGCGAACCAGAGGCCGTCGTAGAAGCCGCCGATGGTTTCACGCATCGCGTCAATCGAATAGGTGAACGGCAGCAGCGGGTAGATGGCGCGGAAGAACGCGGGCATCATTTCAATCGGGTACAGGCCGGAGGCGCCCGGCACCTGCAGAATGACCAGCGCCACGCATACGCCTTTGCCCACGTGCATGAACGTGGTGGAGAGGGCGAAAATCACCGACATATACACCAGTGAGGTGATGACGCAGGTGAGCAGAAACACTGGGGCGCTCGCGCATTGAATGCCGATGACAAGATCGCCGATGGCCGTGACCAGGCCTTGGACGGCAGCCAGCGTGGCCAGTAGCAGGAAGCGACCGAGATAGCCTTGGGTTGGTGTGAGATCGTCGATGCCCTCATCATCGGTTTCGAGTTTGGGAATGACCACGAGCACGAACGCGCCCACCCACAAAGACAGGGTGGTGAACAGCGGTGCCATGCCGGAACCATAGGAGGCGACCGGATAGACGGCCTGTTCGCTGATAACAGTGGGGAGAGCATGAAGTCGGCGATTGTGGCGGCATCCAGTTTGCCGTCGGTGCCGATCAGGGAACTGAGTGAACTGGAGATGCTCAGGGCTTCGATGTCGGTGACCAGCGTATCGAGCTTGGTTTGTACGCCGGCCAGCGCCTTATCGGTGTCGCGCAGCGCGGTCACGTGGTGGAGGCTGCTTTGTCGAGTTGGTCGAGGGTATGCTTCGACTGATCGATGAGTGAGCCTTGCGACGTGATGCCGGTCGACAGAGTGCTGGCGGTCGAGCTGAGGGCGTTGAGACCGGTGTTGAGCTGAGGAATGGCGCCGGAGGTGATGGTGCCGCGAGCGGTATTGGCCTCGCGCACCGTGGTTTGGGTGGCGGTATTGAGATGCTGCGCCAATCCGGCGGTGTCTGTGGAGGCATTGCCGATAGTGGTGTTCAGGCTATCGAGGTTGCCCAGTGCGCCGGCAAGCTCGCTATTGCGGCTTTCCAGTGTGGCAATGGCGGATTGCAGCGGTTCTCGATTGGCGTTCGGCAGCCCTTTGAGTTGGTCGATGATGTCGGCGTTCGCTTGGTTGATGTCTTCCGCCGTATTGATCAGTCCGCCTACCTGCTGATTGGCGGCGCTGATGGTTCCGGTTACCGTGCCCACGCTTTGGTTGGCCTGTGCTGCGGCTTGGCTCAGCAGGCTTGAGCCTTGGTCAAGCGCTTCGGACGTGGAGGTGACGAAGCCGTTCAGACTGGTCTGGGTAGTGCCGATCAGGGTGGAGACGCCGGCCAGACCTTCTGCAGTGTCGATGCCAAGTGTGCGCGCGTCGTCCAGCGCCTGACGTGCGGTGCGTGTCTGCTCTGGGGTGTCGGTGAGTTTGGTGGTGAGCTTGGCGATGGTGCTGCGTGTGTGCTGCACATCGTCGGAGGCCTTGGCAAGGGCCGTGAGGGCCTTGGCTTTGGTGGTGTCTTCGGTACTGATGGCTTTGCCGTCAACCGTATTGATGACTTCGGTAAGTACTTCGGATACGGTGGAGACGAATGTGGAATTGACCGTGCGGTCCACAGTGGACGCGCCGACGTCGGTGACTTTGGGGGCGATGGCGCTGGCTTTTTCGTTGACGTAATACTCCAGAGTGGGCCGACTCTTGCCGCCGGTCACCACGCCGGCGAGATCGTCGGAAAAGTCTTTGGGAATGATGATGGCTGCGTATGCCTTGCCGGATTCCACTTGGTCCATGGCCTCGGCTTCGGTGACGAAGGTCCAGCCGAGCTGGTCGTTGCTTCTCATCTGCTTGACGATTTGATCGCCGAGGTTCTGCTTGCCGATGAGCGCGTTGTCGGTGCCGTCGTCATTGTTGGCGATGGCGACGGTGATGCCTTTGGTATTGCCGTACGGGTCCCAGAAGCCGACGATGTTGTACCACGAATACAGTGGCGGGATGAACACCATGCCGAACAGGATCACCCATGCGGCCGGCACCTTGAACAGGCGCAGGAAGTCGCGTCTGAGGACCTTGAAGATATTGCCCACTGATACCTCCGGAGCTTGGTGTTGCTTGGTTGCTACGTTTTCCGTAGCGATACGTTAATCGTAGCGCTACGTTTGTAGTAGCGTAATACGGCTGCCGGAGATTAATGGGGTGATTGATGATGTTTTTGGCGGAATAACGCTGCTGCCCAGCGGCTTATCGTGTGTCGCTGGGCAGAGCGAAAGGCGTTCTGGAACTTATTGACAAGATTTCTGGATGGTTTTTGGACGTTTCCTGAACGCGATGGATAGGCTCGGTGCTCGGCAATGTAGACAGACATGTACCGACCGCCCATCAAGTTCAGCAAAACCGCAATCGGGTGATAGGGTGAGGGGACGCTATGTGGGGAGGAAACCATGGTTGAATTCAAGGACGATGGCACGGCCACTACCCCCGGCAAGCCGCGGGAGAACCGTGACGCCGAGTCCGCAGTCGTGGCCGATCTGGTGGCCGTCGAACTGGACGACGCCGGCTTGAACCTGAACGCCAAGCGATTACCGATTCTGGCGCGCATCTATGGCGCGGTCGTGCTGCTGGACGGACTCGCCACATTGCCGATTATGGTGATTTCCATCCTCTATGCCGTGCGCGAGATTCTGGATGGTCATGTGCACGTCGATGCGATGAGCCTGACCTTCATCCTGTCCGCGATTCATGCGGTGGTGCTGGTAGTCAGTGCCGCATGCCTGATTGTGTTCGGCGTGATGCTGCTGCGCAATCATCGCCGGTATGCCGCGCGCTGGACCTACGTGCTGATGCCGTTGACATTGGCCGACGGCATGCTGTCGCTGGCCCTGACCGGCCTTGGCTTCAACCTGCTGCTGCCGCTGATTCAGATGATTATTCTCGTCGTGATTTCGGTGACCGCCGATCCCTCCCTGAGCGAGGAACGCCGTCTGCAGCGCGCGCTCAGGCGTATGGACGATCGCGATGATTATGAATCGGCTGTGGCGGCCGGCATGCTAGGCCGCGACCAGTCCGGCAAGGGCTATATTGCGCTGGACTTTTTCAATATCTTCTGGCTGTTTACCATCGCTTCGGTGGGTGGCCTGATTGTGGAGACGATCTACCATATGGCGCTGTATAACGGTGAACTTCAGGACCGCGCTGGTTTGCTGTGGGGCCCGTTCTCGCCGATTTACGGCTGTGGTGCGGTATTGGTAACCGTGTGCCTGAATCGTCTGTGGAAGGCGAATCCGTTCTTGATTTTCTGCGCTTCGGCGGTGATCGGCGGCGCGTTCGAATATTGCACCAGCTGGTTCATGGAAGCGGCGTTTGGTATTACCGCGTGGGATTACACCGGCCGTTGGCTGTCCATCGACGGACGTACTTCAGGCCAATTCATGTTCTTCTGGGGACTGATTGGTGTGGTGTGGGTCAAGTGGCTGTTACCGCGACTGCTGGCTCTGATTAATCGCATTCCATGGAAAGCGCGGTATTCGCTGACTGCGGTATGCACGGTGCTGATGGTGATCGACATTGCCTTCACGCTGATGGCCTTGGATTGCTGGTATGGGCGCATGGCCGGCCAGCCGCAGGATTCACCGGTCGCGATGTGGTTCAGCGAACGCTACAGCGACGCTTACATGGCCAATCGCTTCCAGACCATGCATATCGACCCTTCCAAGGCCGGGCGTATGTGAATGGCCGGCAAGTAATTACGCTTCGCGGGCAGAAGGTGCGTAGAACCTAAGACAGCCCTCGCGTGTGGGTGGTAAGCGGGATACACTTTCAAGCGTTGAAGGAATGATTCCCTCCGCTGATGCGCTGTTTTGTGACGCGCGTGATGACGATGGGACAATCAAACGAAAGGCAAGGCACATGGCCGAAGCTACAGCAAACATTGGTGTGATTGGACTGGCCACGATGGGCTCCAATCTGGCGCGTAATCTGGCGCACCATGGCAACACGGTGGCGTTGTTCAACCGCCACTACTCGCGTACCGAGAAGCTCATGAACGAGCATGGCACCGAAGGCAACTTCGTGCCGGCCGAAACGCTCGAGGAATTCGCCGCGTCCCTGAAGCGTCCGCGTACCGCCATCATCATGGTCAAGGCCGGTGCTCCGACCGACGCGACCATCGCGCAGCTGGAAGAGGTGTTCGAACCGGGCGACATCATCGTCGACGGTGGCAACTCCTTCTTCAAGGACACCATCAAGCGTGAGAAGGAAGTACGTGCCAAGGGCTTCCACTTCGTGGGTTGCGGCGTGTCCGGTGGTGAGGAAGGCGCGCTCAACGGCCCGTCTCTGATGCCCGGTGGCACTGCGGAATCCTGGAAGACCTTGGGCCCGATTCTTCAGTCCATCGCCGCCAAGGTGAACGGCGAACCGTGCGTGACCCACATCGGCACCGATGGTGCCGGCCACTTTGTCAAGATGGTGCACAACGGCATCGAGTATGCCGATATGCAGGTGATTGGTGAGGCGTATGACATTCTGCGCCGTGGACTCGGCATGGATGCCGAGGAGATTGGCGACGTGTTCGCTGAATGGAACAAGGGCGACCTTGACTCCTACCTGATCGAGATCACCGCTGAGATTCTGCACCACAAGGATGCCGAGACCGGCAAGCCGTTCGTGGACGTGGTCGTGGATCATGCCGGCATGAAGGGTACTGGTACGTGGACCGTGCAGACTGGTCTGGAATGTGGTTCTCCTGTGGCTGCCATCGGTGAAGCCGTGTTCGCTCGTGCACTGTCTTCGCACGGTGAGCTGCGTGAAGACGCTCAGAAGGAAGGTCTGGCTGGACCGAACAAGACCATCGATCTGGCCGGAGAAGACAAGGCCGCGTTCGTCGAGGACGTGCGCAAGGCTCTGTTCGCTTCCAAGGTCGTGGCCTATGCTCAGGGCCTGAACGAGATTCAGGACGGTGCCAAGGAATACGGCTGGGATATCAACCTGTCCGAAGTGGCCCGCATTTGGCGTGGCGGCTGCATTATTCGCGCCCAGTTCCTGCTCGACCGCATCACCGAGGCCTTCAGGGGCGATAACCCGCCGGCTTCCCTGCTGTTCGATCCGTACTTCGAGAAGATCATCGGCGAATCGCAGGATGCATGGCGTCGCGTGATCGTTCGCGCGGTGGAGGCCGGCATCCCGACCCCGGTGTTCTCCAGCTCCCTGGCGTACTACGATGGTCTGCGCTCCAAGCGCCTGCCTACCGCTCTGACCCAGTCCCAGCGTGACTTCTTCGGTGCCCACACCTACGGCCGCGTAGACAAGCCCGGCGTGTTCCACACGCTGTGGGCTGAAGAAGGCAAGCCTGAAATCGAGGCGTAGCCTCGTGATTTCAGGTTTAGGACAGCCCTGTGGGCTGTCCGGCCTTCTTCAGGCTCGGCGATAGCCGAGCTGAGAAAACAGCAAGCCTGAAATCGAGCGTAGCCTCGTGATTTCAGGTTTAGGACAGCCCTGTGGGCTGTCCGGCCTTCTTCAGGCTCGGCGATAGCCGAGCTGAGAAAACAGCAAGTCCGAGATCGAGCGTAGCCATAGACGAATTAAGCCCCCTCATCAGAGGGGGCTTAATTCACTCACAACTCGGTGACGGTTTCTTCGGTGGAGAACCAGATGAACTCGTCCACTCCGTTGGCGTAGGAGGACGGGTAATCCGGTTTGTTGGGCTGCTCGAAGACATGGGCCAGCGATTCGGCTTTGCCGGCACCGGCGGCGAAGAACCACGTATGGCGTGAACGCGCGATGAGCGGCGCGGTCAATGAAACACGCAGCGGCGGCATCTTGGGGGAGTGGTTCACACCCACGGTGAGCCTATCAGTAACCTTGACCTCATCATGACCAGGGAACAGCGACGCATAGTGACCGTCCGGTCCCATGCCGAGAATCATCAGATCGATTACCGGTTCCGGCCCCAATTCATTCACCAACTCGCGCTCATAGTCGCTCGCGACATCGTCCAGCAACGCATCATTCGCGGCATCGGCGGCGGCGCGAACGGAAGCATCATCGCTGTCGGCCTGATCCATCACATCGGCGATGTCATCGGCTGAACGGGTATCGGCCGCCATCTCATGAATATTCGACTCAGGCAGCTTGCCATCTGCCACCAGCTGGTCAAGCAGCAGGCGACGGGCCTCCAAAGCATTGCGATCGGTGTCGTAAGCCGGCACAAAACGTTCGTCGCTCCACCAGAAATGCACGCGCGACCAATCAATCGCGTCAGCCAGCGGATCGTTCAGCACCAAGCCCAGCGGCTGCGCGGCCGAACCGCCAGACAGCGCCACATCCACACGCGTGCGATGCGTGCCATCAGGCAATCGTTCGGCGAGCAAATCGAGTAGCGCCAAGACAAAACGTTGCGCGCCAGCCTGAATCATCAGATCTTTATTCGGATACACAATGAGTTTTCGAGTTGCCATGTATGGTCCTTGTATGGGGTATGTGTCGTACTTTGCAATGTGGATTGTGTTGTCAGTTGACAACACAATCCACATTGTGCGACATCGCATATGTCACTTTATTACTCCGCGGGCATGAGCTTCGGCATCGCATGAGGTAGGAAACGATGAGCAACGGCGTTGGCATGGCTCGGCCACAATTGCCGAACTCATGCAACGCCGCTGTGGCAACGGGTTCTACCGACTTCAGTGACGAATCAGATCCCAGCCTTCGTTGATGACCTCGGCGTAGATCTCATCGGGATCGATGCGACGCAGTTCCTCGGTCAGGCAGTCCTCGATGGTGCGCATCGGCACGGACACTTCCTGCGGAGTCTGGCCGGGCAGCGAGATCAGCGCTTGGTCTCATACGGGCGTTCCAGCGAGATCACACCGTCCTCACGGGTCAGGTACACGCCGGTCACGGCCTGCGCGTCGGGCACGAACTCAGTTTCGACTGGTACGCCAAGTTTCAGACGCAGCCATGCGCACAGCATTTCCATAGGCAGGAAGTCGGCCTTGCCGGTCACCTTCGCGGCGGTGATGGGCAGGTGCGGCGGCTGATCGAGCATCGAGGCGAGCATTGCGCGCCAGACGGTCAGTCGTGTCCAGGACAAGTCGATATCTTCCGGTGTCCAATTGCGGCGCAAACGCTCAATCGTGGCCTCCGGATTATTGGAGTGCAACGCGTCGGTGATGCGACTGCGGGCCATCGCACCCATCAGATCCTTGGCCGGGTTCGACGGCGGTGTGGTCGGCCACCACGCCACTACAGGCGCATCCGGCACAAGCAGCGGGATAACCAGCGTATCCGGGTGGTTGATAAGGCCACCGCGCGGACGCAAGATGATGATCTCACCGGCACCGGCGTCCGCGCCGAATCGCACTTGGGCGTTCAGGTTGGAATCGTTCGGATCGTTCGGGCCGTCGGTCAAATCGACGGCCGGATTATCGCGACTCGCGCTCACCTCGGCGGCCACTTCGGCCGCGTTCGGTTCGCCTTCGCCGGACTGATCGGCAGGATTGGTATCCGGTACTACGGCAATCACGCGGCACGGGTGCTCACGGCTGGCCGAGTTCGCGATTTCCAGCGCATGCTCTAGGTCCGCGTCCTCGGTGGCGATGAGCAGCGTCAGCACGCGGCCGGTCGCCGATTCGCCGCGCTCCTCGTGCAGCTGTTCGATTTTGTGCGCAATCTCGCGGGTGCGGGTGTTCGGCATATCGATGATCATGGCATCCTCCAGTGGCGGCCGTCGCGCGCCAGCATTTCGTCGGCCTGTGCCGGACCCCACGTACCGGCGCGGTAGCCTGCGGCTGGCCAAGCGTGGACCAGAATTGTTCAATCGGATCGAGGATCTCCCAGCTGAGGTTCACCTCTTCGGTGGTCGGGAACAACGGCGGATCACCGAGCAGCACGTCCAGAATCAGTCGCTCATAGGCTTCCGGCGAGTTCTCGGTGAAGGAGCGGCCGTAGCTGAAGTCCATGTTCACGTCACGGACCTCCATGGTGGAGCCGCCCGGCACCTTGGCTCCGAAGCGCATGGTGACGCCCTCGTCGGGCTGCACGCGAATCACGATGGCGTTCTTGCCGAGTTCGCGCACGGCGGTCTGCTCGAACGGCAGATGCGGGGCGCGCTTGAACACCACGGCGATTTCGGTTACACGCTTGCCGAGGCGCTTGCCGCAACGCAGGTAGAACGGCACGCCAGCCCAGCGGCGGGTGTCGATATCGAGGCGGATGGCGGCGTACGTTTCAGTGGTGCTCTTGGGGTCGATGCCTTTTCCTCCAAGTAGCCGACCACTTCGTGCGAGCCTGCCAGCCCTTGGCGTACTGGCCGCGCGCGGTGTTGGCGGCGAGGTCCTTGGGCAGGCGCACGGCGGAAAGCACCTTGGTCTTTTCGGCGGTCAGGTCCTTGGCGGTGAAGCTCACCGGCTCCTCCATGGCGGTCAGAGCATGAGCTGAAGCAGGTGGTTCTGGATGACGTCGCGTGCGGCGCCGATGCGTCGTAATAGCCGGCGCGGCCGCCGATGCCGATGTCCTCGGCCATCGTGATCTGCACGTGGTCCACATAGTTGGCGTTCCAGATCGGCTCGTACATGGCGTTGGCGAAACGCAGGGCCAGCAGGTTCTGCACGGTTTCCTTGCGAGGTAGTGTCGATGCGGAACACGGAGCTCGGGTCGAACACTTCGGATACCACGCTGTCGAGTTCCTTGGCGCTGGCCAGATCATGGCCGAACGGCTTCTCGATGATCACGCGGCGCCATGCGCCCTCGGACGAGCGCGACAGGCCGGAGGCGGCCAGCTGCTTGGCGACCTGTGGGAATGCGCGCGGCGGCACCGACATGTAGAAGGCATGGTTACCCTGCGTGCCGCGGTCGCGGTCAAGCTCCTGCACGGTGGCGCTTAGACGCTCGAAGGCTCCGGGTCGTCGAACGTACCCTGCACGAAGCGGATGCCGGCGGCCAGATTGCGCCAAGTCGACTCCTTGAACGGCGTACGGCAATGCGCCTGGACGGCGGCCTTGACGAATTCGATGAACCGTTCCTGTGTCCAGTCGCGGCGGGCGAAACCGGTCAGACCGAAGCTCGGCGGCAGTAGGCCACGGTTCGCCAGGTCGTAGACGGCCGGCAGTAGTTTCTTTTGTGCCAGATCGCCCGTGACACCGAAAATGACGAGGCTGCATGGGCCGGCGATACGGGGCAGTCTGAGGTCGCGCGAGTCGCGCAGGGGATTGCTCCAATTGGGGGATTCACTCATAATGTACAAGGGTAGTCGCCGGCGGCTATCTATCGCTAGAGGCGATATGCGATTTGGCTGCGATTTGGGCCACATTGCGTGTGCTGTGCCGTGCGTTGGGCCAATCGCGTACGCAAACGTGTACGCAACGCCGTAGTTGAAATATCCCAAAACGGTGTGTATTTTAGAAGAGTTGCCCCTTTAGCTCAACGGTTAGAGCAGCGTCCTTTTAAGTCGTGGGTTGTGGGTTCGAATCCCACAGGGGGCACAACAAATCCTCGGAATCGCAATGGTTCCAAGGATTTTTTTGTTTCGACCAGCCTGGCTCCTAGAGTGGTGTCCCATGTCATGCACCACGATTCTTGTCGCAAAAATGCCAGTTACGACGGTTCCACCATCATCGCCCGCGATGACGATTCGGGCTCGGGCCGTTACGATCCCAAGCGCTTCGTCGCTGTCGCCCCCGACGACCAGCCGCGCCACTACCGCAGCGTGCTGAGCCATGTCGAAATCGAACTACCGGACAATCCTTGCCGGTACACCATCGCACCGAACGTGCTGAATAATCGTGGCATTCTGGCCGAAGCCGGTGCCAACGAACACAACGTGGCGATGAGCGCCACCGAAACCATCGCTGTCAACGAGCGCGTGCTCGGTGCGGACCCGATGGTCGAGTTGCGGCCGGCTGTCGGCGAACCGGACAGCACCGATTATCAGGCCGAGCAGCCCGGCGGTATCGGTGAGGAAGACATCATCACCCTTGTGCTGCCGTATGTCACCACCGCGCGCGAGGGCGTCGCGCGGTTGGGCGAACTGCTCGAAACCTACGGCACCTACGAATCGAACGGCGTGATTATTTCGGATGTGGACGAGATCTGGTACGTCGAGACCATCGGCGGCCACCATTGGATCGCCCGCCGAGTGCCCGACGACTGCTATGCCACGATCCCCAACCAGCTCGGCATCGACGACTTCGACCTCGCCGATGCGTTCGGCGAGCAGCGCGAATACCTATGCAGCGCCGACCTGCGCGAGTTCATGGCCACGCATCACCTCGACCGCACAATGGGAACGCCGGTCTCTTCCAACGGCCGTCACGCGCATAGCGCCGGATTCGGAACAACCGTTGCCCTTCCCACCCGTTTCAACCCGCGCAAGGCCTTCGGCACCGCGACGCCGAAGGACCATATCTACAACACGCCGCGTGCCTGGTACATGCAACGCCGCCTCAACCCCAGCGAGGACTGGGATTCGCCGGCCGCCCGCTACACGCCCGAATCCGACGACATCCCGTGGTGCCGCGTGCCGGAAGACAAGGTGAGCCTCGAAGACGTTGATTTCCTGCTGTCCTCGCACTTCGAAGGCACGCCGTACGACCCGTACGGCACGACCGGCACGGCGGAATCGCGCCACCGTTACCGTCCGATCGGCGTGAACCGCACCGGCCATATGGTGGCGATTCAGGTCCGTCCGTATGTGCCGGCGGCCAATCGCACGGTGATGTGGGTATCGTTCGGCTCTGGTCCGTTCACCGCCGCCGCGCCGTTCTACGCGAACGTCAACGACACGCTGCCTACCTGCGCGACACCACGCCCGAAGTCTCCACCGGCAACCTGTATTGGACGAACCGCCTGATCGCCGTCGTGGCCGACGCGCATTGGTATGAGACGAACCGGTTCATCGAGGGCTATGCAGAAGGCGTGCGCGCGTTCGGGCACCGGCTCATCGAGCGCACGGATGAGCAGTTGCTTGCTCGAAGCGATGCCGAATCGACGGATGCGAATGCATGGCCGCTCGATGGCGGCCACGGCGATGAGAAGGATGTGCAAGGCGTGGCGGATGCGCTCGAAGCGGCCAACGACGAGATGGCCGACTACCTGCGCGAGCACACAACCAAGCTGCTGAACGACGTGCTATACACCTCCAGCAACCTGATGCACAACAGCTTCGCGATGTCCGACCGTTGGGCCGAGTAGTAAAACCTCGACTGGGGAGGTAATAGGGATGCCCTGCTGATAACGCGTCAGCAGGGCAAAACCACAATCCGAATCAGTTAAAGCCGACGATGCGTTCGGCGATGAGATAGCCGTTGCGCACGATCCAGCGGCCGGTTTTGCCGGGCAGATTGAGCGCGCGGGACATCAGCTGCGAGCGCACATCCTTGCCGATGGCCGGAGAATAGGCGTCAATCGCATCCCACAGCTCGGTTTTCTTAACGTAGTTGGCCGGATCGCGCGAGAGAATCAGGAACACCGAGGTAACGCACGATTCGATCGCCAGGAAGTGAATCATGTACCGGTACAGCCCCTCCGGCACCGTACCGCGTTCGGGCGTGGCCTCGGTCATCAGCCGATTGACGAGCCGCAACTGGTCCACACGCTTAATCATCACGTCGGTCTGCACGCTCTGACCCTCGCGCCCGATGAAGTAGTGGTAGAACGGCACATCGAGGTACTGGATGCGCTTCACCCACGGGAACGGCTGGTACGAGTAATAGAAATCGACGTAGAACGTATGCTCCGGCAGCTTCAGCCCGGAATCGCGCACCACCTGCGTGCGGAAGGTGAGCGCATGCATGATGATGTACTGCGCCAGACCGAACTTGCCCAGGTCATCCCAGCCGAGTACACGGCCGGCCTCCATCACACGGCGGAAGTTCACTACGGTCTTGTGACGCTTGGCCACCTTGTCATACACGTAATTGGTCACCAGCATGTCAATCGGTTCGTCGGTGTCATGCTGTGCACGCAACGTGGCCAGAACCGTGTCGATGGCCTGCGGGTCGACCCAATCATCCGCATCCACCACTTTGACGTACATGCCGGTCGCCGCCGCGATACCGGTGTTCACCGCGCCGCCGTGGCCCTTGTTCTCCTGATGAATCGCGCGTACGGCGCCCGGATTGGTGCGTTCCAGCTTGCGCGCGTACTCCAGCGTGCCGTCTTTCGAACCGTCGTCCACAATCAGCACCTCGAGGTCGCTGATGTCGCTTGCCGAAAGCAACGAGTTCACGCAACGGTCGAGGTAGGACTCCATATTGTATGCGGGGATCACAAAGGTGAGCGTCTTTGCCGTGCTGGCCATGAAAGTCTTACGTCCTCACATATTTAGTCGTTATGTTCAGTTTCCTGTTCAAACCGTAGCACTTCGTCTCCCGACTCGGCAGAGTGTTGCGTAACCTGTGCCCCTGAACTCATGTTCTGCAACCCTGAATCTTCCCCGGTGGCGTGCTCGGGATCCGATTGGGCAGAACTCGTCTGGTCTGAATCCGGGCTGCCGGAATCGGACTCGCGCTTGGCTCGGCGCTCGGCCTCCTTCCGCGCTTGGCGCCCTCAAAGAACAACTGGGGCTTGGAGTCAAGCCGGCTCAGCCATGCCAGGCCAAATCCACAATGTATGCGGCCAGCTGCTCCTTGCTCACCTTTGGCCGGTCGGCCCAGTACTGCCCGGTGAATACGGTCATGCCCACCAGCATCTGCGCGTAGTACGGCACGCCCTTGGCAGACAGCTTCTGCCGTTTGAATGTTTCGGAAAGAATGTCTTCAACGCGTACGGCGATGTCTCCCATCAGCGAGCTGAATGAGCCGGACGGGTCGGTGCTCGGCGAGTCGCGTACCAGTACCTGGAACCCCTCGGCATTCTCTTCGATATAGGTGAGGAGCGCAAGCGCCGTGCGTTCCACAATCTGGCGCGGGTGCACGGTCGGATCGTCAAGCGCGGCGGTGAGCACACTGGTCAGCGCGCGCATCTCACGATCCACAATGACGGCATACAGGCCCTCTTTGCCGCCGAAATGCTCATACACAATCGGCTTGGAGACTTTGGCGTGCGCGGCGATTTCCTCCACGCTTACCGCTTCGAAGCCTTTGGCGGCGAATAGCGAGCGTCCGACTTCAATCAGCTGCTCGCGGCGCTGCAGCGACGTCATACGTGAAGAATGTGCCATGCGGTTCAGCTTAAGTCGTCGGGTGGAATTGTCGGCCTGAGACTGCCGAATTCGTAGGGGATTCCATCTGCGGGCTAGACTTGACAGGTATGGATATGAATACTGTGCTCGCCGTTCTTGGCGTGATTGTGGCGGCGGTTATCGTAATCGCCTGAGCATCTGGTTGGGCAAGTCCCGCAAGCGCGATTTGGATCGTGCGATGGGCAAGGTTGCCCCCGACAACAAGAAGACCCGCGACGCCAAGGCCGCCGCCGACGCTCGGCTGGCCGCCG